>Ga0099825_1009657_pt1 | contig 10889 bp, 6 predicted proteins | sample SiratroredBW_FD_76838 | JGI IMG/M metagenome (GOLD analysis project Ga0099825, IMG submission 76838) | Root nodule microbial communities of legume samples collected from California, USA - Siratro red BW | ecosystem: Host-associated > Plants > Roots > Nodule | place: USA: California | collected...
CATGTATAGGAATGAAGAAGAACCTACTTGTATGCAACCAAATTTTGAAAACCTGAAAAAATTATACACATTTTTAAGAGAGCAAATTCTACATGATAAAGTGTGAACATGTAAGAGACAAAAAATTATACAGGAAACTAAAATATTTTGAGTAAAAAAATAAAAACTCTTTGAATTCTGTAAGTAGTCAATACTATGTATTTGTTATCTTTATTATCATAATCTTCTTAAAAGTTCTATTATTTGTAATAGATGTTGATAATTTAAAACTTAAATGATTTGTCTTGTAAAATTAGATGTAATAAACTATATATCTTCATCCTTTAAATTCGATGGAGATTAAAGTACCATACATTAAACAATCTACCTTCTTCGTCATTTCACTATCCTTCCGTAACACCAACACCAATTACAATTAACATTTAGTGCACAATATAATAATAAGGCGTTTTGAGAAAAAACCTTTACTACTTCACCAAACAAACAAAAAAAAAAATCTAAACACCTGTATGCATAAGTAAAACCTATAAAACTAACATATGAAATTAAAAAAAAAAAAAAAAACTTTATTGCTTCACTAAACAACCAAAACAAAATTCTTTCTTTCTTAATTTAAAATCATAACTAATATTCAAATTTCAAAACATAAAACACCTACAAGATAATTATTTACTCTATAAATATTATGCAACTAAGTGAAATATATCTCAACGGAGTACTAGTCAAACATCAACAAATTCAAATAATAGAAAAAAAAAATGAGGACGCAAGCCACCGTTTCCTGCAGTAAAATTACACAGTAGTTCTACTATTTTCTGCTGACACACTTGAGAGATTTGTATGTGAAGAGAAATATTTTAATTAAGAGAATAACATTAAACCTAAGATGTATAATTGTCATAAAGGTCTGTTTTTGGGACCCTTTTGATCATCATCTTCTGGAATATTTGAAGCTTATCAAAGACCTACTTTCTCTTTTTGTCTGAAAGTAGTTGTTGACTATCCACAAAGAGACACTGAAAAAAAGTAAAGTTTTTTATTTTATTATCATTTGGGTATTATGCTAAAAATAAATGTCATTTTATTTCCACAGGAGTTGCAGACCGTGACTACTTTCTCAGACTATTTTTTTATCAATACATGTATGCATAATCCAACATCTGCATTTTTTTCTCTCTATGGTATTGATATTGACCACAATAGATAACATAATAATATGTTATGTAAAATAGATATGCATTCTGTGTTGTAATTTATAGAATGAAGCGCAATATGGTTATGTAAGCACAATTATTGCTTTGAAGTAACATATTATAAAAAATATTAAGCATCATGTTATGACTGTCCATATATATATAAGATCCACTTTATACTAAATATGAAACTTAGTTAAAATTGAACTTTAAATAATGTTGTTTTTTTAATCCTCAACAATCAAATTTATGAATTAGTATAAACAGTACTCAACAAGAAGAGGAGATAATTGGTTTAATATTTTTAAAAATAATAAATATTTTTAAAAATTATTTATTAAATTACTTCGTATTAATTTTAAGATATCATTTTGGAAGTTTGAATGTCAAAAAAATTAAGATAAAAGATACTAGCAAAAACAGGAGAGACTTTTAGATTGGATCAATTCTTTTTTAATTTACATTGAGTTTATCTCAAGTAACCAAAGATAGGTTTCTTCACCATTCTTTGAAAATTTAATGACGAAAGATAGTTTTCTTCACCATTCTTTGAAAAGTTAACAAGGTCATATACATTCTATCATAAGCAATATATATGAAACATACTCAATAATATAAATTTTCTTGGAAACCTATTAAAAAAAATTACTAGCTATAAAAATGTACTAGACTAGCGCGCCAAATCAATGTGGGAACTAATTCAACCAATGATGAGACGAGTTAGAAAAGATATATTGTGAATGTGATTGGTTTCTAAGACAACAAAAAACATAAAGATAAAAAATTATCCAAAAATGTTTGTTGATGCAATTTGTTTGAACAACTCTAACTTGATTGATGAAACTCAAAATATGTGTTTGAAAAGGAGAAGAACTTGAATAATTATTAATGTATAATATGTAATTTTTTTATTACATAAAGATAATTTATTATATTATTTGTTATGAAAACTGAAAATTCATTAACAAAAAATTAACCGATTATTTCAAGTGACAATGATTTAGTTGTGCAAAATTGTATCTGGAAAACCTAAAAAACAATTGATGAAATCTTTAACATAACTATTTATTACACAAGAGTACAATTGTTTTCTCGAGCTCCAAGATAATAAATTAGTCTATTCTTGTCAATTTTTTAAAAATATTTTGAAAACCAAAAGTATTCACACATCAAGTAAACATTTAAAGTTGATGCAATCTATTTGAAATGCTTAATTAATGCATGTGACACATGCAATCAAGCATTAAAGCAATAACACTTAGTTCTTTATACATCACCAAAATGACAATTTCTAATTTTATTAATGTAATTTATATAAACTATAACACATTTAATAATTTTTTTAAAATATAGCCATTATTTTATAATTAGAAATTATTTTTTTCAGTAAAGTTCTCAAAATTTTATGCTGAAGTAATAAGATGTTACTTTTATTATGTGTGTCACATTTTAGAAAAGATAAACAACAATAAGATGATGATAATCAAATAATATATATATATATATATATATATAGGAAATCAAATTATATTTATTATGTTTGATCAAATGTTATATTGTTTAATATATTTTTATTAAATGTTTAAAAAAATTATTATTATTAGATAAAAAGTTCCTTTGATATATAATATACATATAAAGTTTATATATTATTTGATACATGATTTATATTCATCAAACTTTGTGCGCTTATCCAAGAAACTTATATTGTTTAATATATCTTTATTGAATATTGTTTTAAATATTATTTGATCGAAAGTTTCTTTTATATACAATATATAAATATATCCTAATAATAAAAATTGGAGATGTGAAACTATCTTTTTACTTCTCATATAAGCACTCAAAATATATGATTTGATATTCTTAAAAAACAAAAAGCAACATCATTCGAAATTACATATTTAGAAAATGCTTACTAGATGTAATAAAATTAGTTCAATTAAGAGAAGCTATTTTTTTTAGTACTTTATAGTAGATAATGTATATATGAAGGTGACATGATCACGATATTTGATATTTGTATAGGAATTTTGTATTGTTTGAATATATTTTAATTGTTTGAATCTAAAGATGAATGTTATATGAAATGATAAATGTTTGGAAATATGTGAAGATGTTTATGTTGTGAAGATATTTATGTTGTAAGATTATTATATGTTTTTTATAAGAAAATTATAAAGGGTTGAAAGTGGTTGAGATAAAATTTATACAGTTTGAGTTAATATATTTTAAATGAGATGTGATGTATATTTTAATAATTAAAAGTTAGAATATTTCAATTGAGTCAAATTAGTTCATGTTGGTGTTATTCTTTAACAAAATATTTCATGTTAAGCATAAGAAATGAAGAAAAAAACATAACTTGAACCAATTAAATCACTTGTTACACCTTGCATAATTTTTAAATTATGTAAAGTCGTTTGGGCGAAACAATTCACACCTAGAGAGATTCAATTAATTGAAGAATTTTTGTTTTTGAGGAAGTCAATTCTTATTAGGGATTCTTTAATTAAAATTTCCAATAGTTTGGTTATTGGATGAACCAATTTATGTCAGACAAAATTCAATTAATTAAAAAGTTGAGATATTTGATTATTTAGGATTTAGGATTTAAGGCATATGTTTATCTTTTTGAAGTAAAGTGAAGTGTATGATGTTAAGGTTAATAACTTATAACATGAGAGATAGTCAATGAGTTTAGGGTTAGACATTTTATTCTAATAAATGTTATGAATAGATTGCTTTATATATATATATATATATATATATATATATATATATATATATATATATATATATATATATATATATATATATATTAATTTTTTTTTATGAAATTTAGTAGTAGTGTAATTATAAGTGAGATGTTACGTACACTTTACTACAATAATACATATACGTTATAATTATAGCATATTATAGTGAAGAATGTGAGTCAAGATATTTTAAATGTAATTTTTAGTGATATTTTATTGTGTGCTGTCTATATGGGATATCTTATAGAAAGAAAAAAATATTTTATATCAACCATTACAGTAATAATCAAATTTGATTTAGGTAAATTTTCTATACCAACCATTTAGAGTTAATTCAAATTTTCATGTTAAATCTGATTTACTTAAATTTATATCAATCATTTACAGTAATTGTTAAACTTTTGTAAATATTAGTTTTCTGCTACCGATATAATTCTTTTGCAGATATTGTGACATTATAACAAAATGTGTTTATCTAATTAATTTATAATTTAATTGAAATGCGTTTATTACAAAGTTTTCTATTGATATATTAAAATCCATTAATTCTTATAACCTAAAAATATTTAAATAGAAAATGTATTAAAGTGTAGTTTTAATTATGATTTTTTATGTGAAAATTTTAACATTCTAATAAGAGAGTGGTAGAAGGGATGAATGAGCATGGAAATGCAAATTCATAAAGTCAGCAAGATGACCCACAAAGGAAAGAAAACATATCTTTGTTATGGGTTAGACATTCTCACCCATGCTTATATATATTATACAAAGTTTGTTTTCAAAACACTTAAATCTAAAAATAGTTTACATATATTAATAAATTATTCAGTTAGTTTTAATTTTTAATTTTTTTATGGTGATTAAATTTCGTTTAAAATTTAAAATGATATATCCTATATGTGTTTCAAGAAACAATACATTTAAGTGTTTCCAAAACAAACTTTGTATAATTTATATATCTATATATATATATATATATATATATATATATATATATGAATCATGATTTATAAGTTCAACGAATTCGCTATTGATATGAATGAATAAATAAATTATTTTAGAATTTAACTATTATACATTATTATAGAAAAAAGCATAAACTTATTTTTATAGATAAAATTTGTTTTATCTAATTAAATTATAATTTTAAGGAATGGTAAGAAATATATAAAATATACTCACGGCGAATAATTATAACACGTGATATATATTTTTATTAACTGAGTAAAGAAATAAAAATAAGATTTAATAATAAAAGCAAAAGTGAAAATTATGCACATACTACACATTTGGTCCCAACCAATTTCAAAGATAAGTTTTTTGTCACATAAATTACTTTTATAAAAATATCTCCAAATGTTTAAAAAATAAACTAAAAATTTTCCTGAATTAGTAATAAAGTATTTCTTAATAAGCTATCTTAAACACTCTTCCAAAGACCTAAAAGTTTAAATAGATTATTATTAACCTTCAGATAAAACCACAGTTTGTAACCGAAATTAACTTACCCAAAGTTAGTTATATTTAGAAATCTAAAATTAAATTTTCTTGAAAGTTTAGAAGTTGAAATATTTGGTGCAGAATTTTGGTAGACTGATTTAAAATATTATAGTTTATATATATATATATATATATATATATATATATATATATATATTTTACATATTTAAGAAAATTGTAATAGTATAAAAATTAATCTTTGCCATAAATGTTAATATACTAGTTTTACAATTAATTGGAAGTAGAAAGTACACGAGCCAATGAAGATTCACACTTATCATCAGACAATAATTTCGTCTCCCCGTGAGTGTATAATTTAAGGAACCGTACCTCATTTTATTTTATTTTTTGTAATCACAACTGATTATTTAACCTAACCTCAAGTACATCTGCATTTATTATCATTAATTAAGAGAATAAATTTATATTATAAAAATAAAAAAATTAACAAGCTATATAAATCATAAAAAAGTATTACAAATTTGTGATTTTTCCACTGATGTCACCATTGGTATAAATATTTATATTTTCGGAGTTGGAATAACGTAGTATTATATTTTTTTTATTATTTATTACATAATTATTATATCATTCAACATCTTTTCTAATATTTAAAGAATGAGTTATTATTTATTAAGAAATTAATTACTATTTATTAATATCCACTCTAATCACTTGTAAATTATAAATTAATTCTAACATATATTTTTATTTGTCATGAAAAAAAATATAAAAAGAAAAAATAGAAGATGCTTTTAGACTTTGCAGTATGCAGGTGTCACAGAATGGGCATACTGTATGAAGTGACTGGATGGGCAGATAAGTCCCGCCCGTCAAATCTATGGCCCCTTCCACTGCACTGCTTGCAACCTTGTCACCCTAAAATCAAATATTATTTAAATAATAAAATTTAAATAATTATATTTCCTATAAATAATATACTTATTTAATTTTAATGTCTGATTATTATAAAGTTTATAAATTTATATATGATGTGGTGTGATTAAATAATATATAAAACACTAAAAATATTTAATTGTATTTTTTTGTCTACCTGAGTTCTGAATCTTTTTCTATTTTCCCTTTCGTATGTATCTTTGTTATGTGTGCAGTAGATTCACCTACTAGCATTGAAGTTTTCAGAAGCTGTCCAAAAAAAGTTCATCACACCATTACCATTTGAGGCTCTTTCCTCTTATCCACTTTGCTATTTCATTCTGGGTTTAATATAGGGTTTAAGAAAAAGCTAAGTGGGGGTGGCAGAGGTTTCTTTTCTTACATTTTATCAAAAAAAAATATATAAGAAAAGAGAAAGAAAAAAAGTAGGCAAAGACCTTGTGTGTGTGTATATATATCTACATGCCCACATACCTACACAGATCCCTATGGAATGAAGTGGGTGCTCCCAGTTTCACTTGCTTCGTAACTTATTCCTTGTGCTTAGTTTAAAAAGACCAGTTTTGTTACGAGGGGAGAAAGAAGGGAAAGAGAGAGTTTGCAAGGTTTTGTTTTTGTTTTTGTTTTTGTTGTTGTGAGAAAAAAACTTGTTTTTGCTACACAACAAAAGCCAAGTCTTCATTGTGAAGGAGATTGTTACTGTTACTATTATTGTTGTTGTTATTATTTTGATATGATATGGTTCTTTGCCACCCAATGATCGATTTGCCTAGCTGATTCTGGTGGCGGTGGCTAGCTTCAAACCTTTTCCGAGTAATTAAGTTGAGAAAGGAAGAAAAAAGAAGCCAAGATGAAGTCCATGAATGATGGCAACTCTGATGATGGGAACAATCATAACTGGTTGGGGTTCTCTCTCTCACCCCACATGAAAATGGAAATTACTTCTTCTTCTGCTGACCCCCCTCACCATCACCATCATCATCACTACTATCATCACCCTCAGGTTTCTGCAGCTGCAGCACCTTGCAACACTGTTCCAACCAACTTCTATATTTCCCCCCCACACCTTAACACCTCAGGAATCTGCTATGGTGTTGGAGAAAACAGTGCCTTTCACCCTCCCTTGGCCATGATGCCCCTCAAGTCAGATGGGTCACTTTGCATTATGGAAGCTCTCACCAGATCACAAACCCCAGGTAGGCCTTCTTACTCTCTCCCATGTATTCAAAACTTCCCTTTTTTCCTGTTAGAATTAGAGTTTTACCAAAGTAAATACTAATTTTGATTAAGTAAAGGTAATGTAAAGTTTTGTTTTTGACTATATTCCATTGCAATTTACAACATTTTATGGTCTTGTTGAAGTGATGGTGCCAAGTACATCCCCAAAGCTCGAGGACTTCCTAGGTGGTGCAAGTATGGGAGCTCAAGACTATGGAGGACATGAGAGAGAAGCAATGGCTCTAAGCCTAGACAGCATCTACTATAGTAGCCAGAATGCGGAACCTGAAGCCAACAGAGACCATTCTTCTTCTTTGGGCCTTCTTTCTGACCCCTTCAGGCAACAAACCCATCCATATTACTCGGGGCTTGGGATTTACCAGGTGGAGGAGGAAGCCAAGCAACCCCAAATGCCTCAAGTGGTGGAACAAGGCATTGCTTGCGTCAAAAACTGGGTGCCCCAAAGGGGATATTCTTCCTCTCAGCAGAATCTGGAGCAGCATCAAGTGAATAACAGTAGCGGCATGGGGGAGGGTCACGGGGCTTCTGGGAATGTTGGTGTTGGTTGTGGGGAGTTACAGTCTTTGAGTTTGTCTATGAGTCCTGGTTCTCAATCTAGCTGTGTCACAGTTCCAACTCAGATCTCATCTTCTAGAACTGAATCAGTGGTTGGAGATGCCAAAAAGAGAGGGTCTGCTAAGCTTGGCCAGAAGCAACCTGTGCATAGGAAATCCATTGACACATTCGGCCAGAGAACTTCGCAGTATAGAGGTGTCACAAGGTTAGTTTAGTTCACTTCACTTCACTTCACTTCGCCCCTTTGTTTCTATAATAATTTCTTTTGGCATAATGGTAAAAATAAGGTTTGAATCTGAACTTTGTGCTCCGATTTTCCTTATAATTGTCATTACCTGATCCTCTCTCTTAGTTTCCCTTTTCAATTATTTTGTACTTTATTTATTTAGTCGAGTTCATTGGGGTTCTACTTTTTGAGTTTACTTATTGTTTTGTTTGCTTTTGTTTAAGTCAATTATTTTGTGGTGATAACTTGATGGTTGTGTATCAGGCATCGATGGACTGGAAGATATGAAGCACATTTGTGGGATAATAGCTGCAAGAAGGAAGGGCAAACTAGGAAAGGACGACAAGGTTAGTTATCAAAAACTTGAGTCGTTGATAATTTAAAAGCCTTAGAGTCATTGATAATTTAAAAGCCTTTTATTGTTTTGAAGTATTTTTTGTTGTTTTTGAGCTGTGCCTGCTAACTTTCTTTCACCTATTGTGTGTTCACAATGTGGATAACTTTTGACCACTCAACAAAACGTTGCATGTCACAGTTTATTTGGGTAAGCTATTGCTCCTTTTCCTAGAGTCTTCATTTTCAATGCTCTTACTTTTTCTAAATTTTGATGAGTGGTGAATTTTTTGTGAACTGAAGGTGGCTATGATATGGAAGAGAAAGCTGCAAGAGCGTATGATCTTGCGGCTCTCAAGTATTGGGGACCTTCAACGCACATAAACTTCCCGGTATGTTTCAATTCAGGTGGCATTTTTGGCTCATACTCCTTGGAGCCTCATTTTCTTGTCTATTTGGCAGCTAGAAAATTACCAAACTGAACTTGAAGAAATGAAGAATATGAGCAGGCAGGAATATGTGGCCCACCTGAGAAGGTGCACACGTTATTATCATTATTATTATGCTAAAAGCTATGGATTATTTTTATTGTTTAATGATGATGTGGGTGATTGCTTTGCAGAAAGAGTAGTGGGTTTTCAAGGGGTGCCTCAATGTACAGAGGAGTGACAAGGTTCATGCTGTTCCTCTGCCACTTTTTTTATGTATTACATGTTGGTTAAGGAGGTTAAACCCACTTTTCATTTGTGCACAGACACCATCAACATGGCAGGTGGCAAGCAAGGATAGGAAGAGTTGCAGGAAATAAGGACCTTTATCTTGGGACATTCAGTAAGTCCTTCCAGAAAGTTGTTGCATTTCCTCGTACTTCATTGCCAAATCTTTCATAGCAATAGTGGGGTTTATTTTAGCATTCGAATCCTGAAACTGAAACACTAATGTATATATATATTCTTAGGACTTTGTTATTAATGCTATTATGGTATAGTGCCTGCCAATGCTTTCTATAAGGCTGTTGATATAGCCACTTTGAACAGCAACAAGTCACTTTTTTTAAAGCTGTTCTCTCTTGAAAGATGAAAAAAGTGGTGTCTAAATAGTAATATCTCCACAAGAATGATCTCAAGAAAGTTCATTTCATTTTTTTCTGAATACCCTTTGGATTTTATATTTCAATTATAATAAGACTATTTTAAAAGTCATATCTGATGTTGATAGTATATTTTTTTATGAATTATATTAGGCACCCAAGAGGAAGCAGCTGAAGCATATGACGTAGCTGCAATCAAATTTCGTGGGGTGAATGCTGTCACCAACTTTGACATCTCAAGATACGATGTTGAGAGGATCATGGCCAGCAACACCCTTCTGGCTGGAGAGTTGGCAAGAAGAAACAAGGAGAGTGAGCCAAGAACTGAGGCCATAGAGTACAACATTGTGTCAAGCCAACAAGTAATGAGCAGGGAAGAAGCTGAGACTGTGAACAACAATGAGAAGGGGTCATCAGCAGATTGGAAGATGGGTTTGTATCATCAACAAGAGTCAAACAACAACTGTGACATGAAAACCATGAAGTGTGGAAATTATAGAGGTTCTGCTTTCTCTGTGTCCCTACAAGATCTCATTGGGATTGACTCAGTAGGATCTAGCCAAGCCATGCTAGAGGAGTCTACTAAGATAGGTACTCATTTTTCAAACCCCTCCTCGCTGGTCACCAGTTTAAGCAGCTCAAGGGAAGGTAGCCCTGACAAAACGGGTCCCACATTGCTCTTTCCAAAGCCTCCGGTGGGGTCAAAGGTTGTCACTAGCCCTATTGCTAATGGTGCAAGTGTTGGTAGCTCTTGGTTTCCCTCTCAAATGAGGCCAGTGGCAATGTCTCACTTGCCAGTTTTTGCTGCTTGGAGTGATACCTAGAAGTGGATCATACTTTCCTGAACGTGTTTGGAAGCTGGTTGAGAAGTAAGGACTCGTGTGCGATGTAGAAGATAGCTTGTGGAAGGGAAGAAAAGTATCTGATGTGAAACCAAACACGCCATAGCCTATTTCATTTGTCATGTGTTAAATTTGCATGTGAAAGGGAGGGGGAGAAAAGAAAAAAAAAAAAAAAAAATTAAGGTGGGGGGGGGGGGGAAAAAAAATAAAAAAAATTGGGGGTTGAAGGATGGGAAAGATAGGGTGGTTTTGAAA
>Ga0099825_1009661_pt1 | contig 10886 bp, 3 predicted proteins | sample SiratroredBW_FD_76838 | JGI IMG/M metagenome (GOLD analysis project Ga0099825, IMG submission 76838) | Root nodule microbial communities of legume samples collected from California, USA - Siratro red BW | ecosystem: Host-associated > Plants > Roots > Nodule | place: USA: California | collected...
AAAAACAAATATAAATTCAAACAAATATAAAATATATATATATATATATATATATATATATATATATATATATATATATATATATATATATATATATATATATATATATATTCTTTTATCTCATAATTTTAAGTTATAATTTGGAATTTTTAAAACCAGCCAACATTAAGATTGATGTTGCACTCCTAAATAATATTCATTATATTTTTATCAGTGATTAGTACCTGCTAATATCACTCTATCCAGCTACCTTATGTGGTTCAAGTTTTGAATTAAATATCATATTTTATTTTATATTTTACAATAAGGAAGTGTAATACATATGAAACATATACCAAACAACTACAACAAAATACTTCAAACTAGGAGCTATTTACTACATACAAATAAAAATCAGCCATGTCTATAACTTTCCCTAACTCAAACTGACCACACCCCTGAAATAAAATAAAGAGAGTTTCAACAATTTTAAGATAATAAATAAAAAATCGTTGTAAAGAAACGTAGCCAGTGAGGCACACTCAAGTTGAACAAACTTGCCTTGTGCTGTCTATAAAGGTGCCAACAAGATTGAACATGAAATTAGTGAACATACTGTGTTATTTTCATTAGAAATGAAATGACAAATTGTAAGTTATATTTATGATGGAGATTGAAATAATGGGGCATTGTCCATCAAAACTACTTTTGGTCTTTCTTCTTTGTGTTTCAGTTTCAGGTTAACTTTTTGGTATTTATTATGCCAAATAATTCACACATTATGTTTCAGTTGTTTCCCACACATTTATGGCCTTAAGATTTTCTTAGATGTTGTAGCTTATATAAAGGAAATGTGATAAGACAAATATTATTATACAAATTGTTGTATACATTATTACGTAAATAACATTTCTAGTATCACACTAACCATCATTATAACAAACTTATACTAACCATCATTATAACAAACTCTTATTAGGTCACCAGCAAATAATAGGAAAAAGTCAGAAAAAATCGCCTAACTCATAGTCATTGTCATAATAGAGATCATTGACTGCGACGTTCACGTAATTTTTCTTTTATTCTGTCAAATTCTACACACACGGCTTTAAGTTTTTAAATTATGGCATTTGTGTTGTTTTTCTTGTCGAGTTAAAACAAAAATAATCATGTAAATAACACATTTTTTTTTTATCAAGGTACATTTAAATGACGAGGATAAAACAAGTAATATGACAGAATGTTTGTATTAAAACCTTTGAAAAGTGCCAAATTTTGTTATTCTGATTATAATTCATTATATCTAAAAATTATTTAGAACCAATGTATTAAAAAAAATAGTTATAAAAGTTTCTTTATTTGCATAAAAAATATTGTGTAATCGATAGTTCGAGATTGACTTTCTCCTTGTCAAATAAACCCACTTTATTCGTGGGAATTTAAACTTCTGAGAATATGCCTAAGGAAGAATCATATTTTTTTTGTCGGTAGATTAGTGTTTTAAGTTTTTGTAAAATAGTATGAACATATATAATACGACACGTTATTACTGAATAAAATATTACAAAGGTTAAAGTTTGAGGTACGGTACGAGAAAGAGATCGATGTTGAAAACGAATAGTCCCATTCCATCATCAAGGTTGGTAACATGTTATGGGTGTCAGTGTCAACCTATATATATATTGAATAATCGACTTTCCAACGAATGCTATGAACAAATTTTATATTTAAACGTAACTACATGACTCATGCTAGATGGTTACCTTCACGGAATTTCTGGAATCCATAACCTAGTCAACTTCTAATCTTGTTATTTTCACGTTGCCTCCATTTTGCAATGGGCACTGGGCAGCATATAAGTTTCGGGCTTTTGCATTCAGCACCCCATAACCTTCAATTGCACTCTTATATAATCTTTTAAACAATATTTTTACTCTTTTAAAAATTATATTTTGGATTATATATTCTAAAATATATTTTGTATATTTTAAAATGTATAAATACAAAAGATGTATTTTAAAATGTACAATACATAATATATAAAATGTATTATAGATTATATATTATTTTTGAATTTGTAAAATATATTTATATTTTATTTGAATTAATTTCAAACACAATTAATTTATTTAAAGACTATTTTTAAATTTTAAAACAAAATCATTTATTTAATGAAAATATATTTTTTTAATAACAGGTATAAACTATTCTTTCATCCGTGACCTCAGATTAACTCCAATGCATTATGCGTTTGTCTCACGTTATAATACTACATATCTACGGTCAATCATATGTTTTAGAATGTCAACCATCCTCCTAAGTGTATCCTATATTCATTGATTCAGTACATTAAATACTAAAAATAAAAACAAAAACAAAAAACCATAATAACATAATAAAAATATCTCATTAGACAAATATGTTTGTATTGTGACAACAGTTGTATCTAACCATCATCTAGATTATGGGCTTGACTAAGTGATAATAAAGTTGTGTCTAACCATCATCTACATTATGGGCTTGACTAGGTGATAATAAATATAATCAATCTTCATCTCCAAATGAAATATATAGAAATATAATAACAATTTGAACTAGTGTATGTATCCATCTACACTTGCTCGGAGAGGTGAAGTTAATGTCAACTAGTAACAAGATATAACAGAGTGTAAATATCAATATATAATCCATAATATATTTTCAAATCTAAAACTAGATTGTACATAGAACCACAAAGAAAAAAATGCATTGTAAATTCATACCTCTTCAATAATGGTGCAACGACTTAATGAATTTCTAGCAGCCTCTCCCATTAAGGGGGAACAAAAGAGAATTAGGTTAAATATAAAATTAAGAAGGGATAGATTCATCTTTTCAAAGGAGTATGAGTGTAGTTGAATTTTATGGGGGGTGTAGAAAGTAAAACCCCAAGTGTTGCCTATGCTTTCAAAAGCCCATCTTAGGACAAATTCTTCCTCTACCTCCATACTCTCTTTTTGTACCTCCATACAAAATTTTAATTTCACAACTGTCTTTGTTAAAATTATCCAAATACCCTTCTTTTATTAAGCAACTTTGAAGTACGACACCCGGATGAGGCCATCCGATTCTCATTTTTTGAAATTTGAGAACCGGACAGCTTGACGTCCGGTTCATAAATTGTTAACCGGATAGACTAGATGGGGGGTGCCATCCGGTTTGTAAGTTGTGAACCGGACGCCGCCCCGACCGGTTGTCATAAGATAAAAAAATTACAAACCGGATGGGTGGTGGGTGGACTTCATCCGGTTTGTAAATTTGTGAACCGGATAAGGGTGCCATCCGGTTCACATCTTTTCAAATTTTTTTAAACTGCACTGTGACAGATTGGTGAGGAGCATTAATGTATTTGAAAGTAAAAAAGAAATAAAGAGTATATTCTTTTGCTTCTTCCTTTTGCTGTGTTTACTTCTCATTCCAATTTCCAACCCCAACTTCATCTTAAATGAAGAGTCTCTCATCTCCACAAATTCATTGATTCATTGAGTTTTATAAAACTAAATTAATTTAATTAAGGCAAAATAAAGAGTCAAAGATACACTCTTTCTGAAATGCAATAGAGGAGACTCTTCTTTCACTCTTCATTTGCCTATTAATTTAGTTTTATGAAACCCAATGAACCAATGAATTGGTGAAATGCAGTATGAGAGAGGAGAGACTCATCATTTAAGATGTGTTGGGGTTGAAAATTGGAATGAGAAGTAAACACAACAAAAGGAAGAAGCAAAATAATAGACTCTTTATTTCTTTTTTACTTTCAAGTACATTAATGCTCCTCACCAATCTGTCAAACTGCAGTTTAAAAAAAAATTGAAAAAATGTGAACCGGATGACACCCGTATCCAGTTCACAAATTTACAAACCGGATGAGGTCCACCCACCACCCATTCGGTTTGTAATTTTTTTACCTTATGACAACCGGACGGGGTGCTGTCCGGTTCACAACTTACAAACCGGATGACACCCCCCATCCAGTCTATCCGATTAATAATTTATGAACCGGATATCAGGCTGTCCGGTTCTCAAATTTCAAAAAATGAGAACCGAATGGCCTTATTCGGGTGCCCTACCAGAAATTTCAAAGTTACTTAATAAAAGAATGATATTTAAGTAATTTCTTCAAGGACAGTTGTAGAATTAAAATTTTATATGGGGTGCTGGAAGAGAGTATGGGAGTGGAGGAAGAATTTCTCCCATCTTAGTTGTCACATAATTTTGGGTCAGACTTGCGTGGGCTGAACCAGCCTACTGTGTTCAAGATGCTTATAAAATTAGAAAAAAATAAAATAAATTTGTTAGTCTCTATATCCGTCAAAACGTTATTAATTATGAGATTTTTATATTCATGAATTTGATTATCAAAATTTTAAAAATATTTTAATTTTTTATTCCTATTTAGAATTTTACTATAAAAAATCAAGAAAACTAAATCTACACAATAAACTCATTCATATAAATAAAAGCGTGAGACTATACCCGTATTTTGTAGAAAATATTACTAACATTACATTTTTTCTATAATATTTTTCTTATGTAATTTTTAACATCTGTATCACTAACATGATATTCATATCACATCTATCATTTGCAACATAGTAAAATTTGTTGAGTAAAAAAAAAAATAAAAATACAAACATAATAACAACGTACCAAACCGATATGAGAAAACAATACTTTTAAATTTTATCTCTTTCTAAAAGACTAGATCTAATACTGGCTATTACAATATCAAATCAACAAAAAGGTAACCTATAACAATATCAAGACTTGCACAACTATATTCCTTCTATTAATTACAGGAGTAAGTTATACATAAACAGACTAAAACACATCTCCACCATTTTACCCTTTTAATAAAAGTTTGAAAAAAAGAAGGTAGTAAAATAAGCTCTGAACTCTTTCTTTTTCTCATATATGGTAATAACAGTACATCAAATTTCTGTCACTGTAATATATCAGAATCAAACAGAAAAAAATTCAAGGAACAGATGAACTCGATCTCCCTCATCTTATCAAACGCATTAGATGGATAGTTCAGCAGAATTTTTTTTGTATACATATAAAAAAGGATTCACTACATGTAATTTTCACTCTCTCTCTCCCTGTCTCCGTTAACTTATATCTTAACAAGAACATGAAGACAAGTTCTTCATCTCACTAATTTCCAATTCAGCACCTGAGATTACATCCAGTTTTGATCCTTGAAGAGTGGCAACATTGTTGTGACGTGTGGCCTTCCCTTTCCCACTTTCCAATGACCTTTTTGAGACGACCCTATGAATCTGTTCCAGCAACTTGAAAAAGGCAGTCTCCACATTCTCTCCACTGAGAGCTGAAGTCTCAGAAAAGAAGAGGCCCTGATCCTCTGCAAACTCCACTGCATCTTCTGCATGCACCACTCTTTGGTCCACAAGGTCTCCTTTGTTCCCAATGAGCATTATCACAATGGAGCTGTCTGCGTGTGCTCGCAGTTCGTCCACCCACCTAGCCACATGATCAAACGACTGTCTTTTAGTTATGTCGTACACCAGCATCGCCCCTAATGCACCTCTGTAGTATGCACTTGTCACTGCCCTGTACCTACACCATACATACTTACACATCTATAGTACATGATTTAGTTCAGTTAAATACAAACCCTTTTGAACATAAGGTTTTTACTTCTCCTTGGTAAAGAAAGCCGACACTAAATTCTGAAAAATTATCCAACTTCACCGAGTTTTTATTTGTATATGTAGCTTAATGTGTACTTGTTTGTTATTTTACATTAAGTCTTGTTAATTACAATAAAGGGGGTTTAAATTCTTGTCAATTAAGCGACTCACTCAACTACCTCATTTATATACTTGCATATGAGTAGATGCATAAAGAGGAAGCCCCGGTTTGGCATTTTAATTTCATTACCTTTAGCTTGGTTACTTATTTAAGGGTGATGAGCTTACATCACATGCAACAAGTATCACATTCTTCCACTACTGTTAAGAGTCATCTTGTAAAATACTGATGTAGTTTCTGTTTTTGGACTAGTTCAGGAAAATGATAATGAAAATGAGAAGCCGTACAACTATAATGTCAACAACATGTGATGTGTGCTTGGTAATATAGGGTTCGTAAGTCAAGTTGAGATGACATTGTTAGATACGTACATTTATATTCAATTGTTTGCCCTTACTTTTAAGGGATGAACAAAATCAAACAAAATATGAGGCATGAGAGAGAGAGAGAGAAGGTGAACCTTTCTTGGCCAGCAGTATCCCAGATCTGGGCTTTGATAACTTTGTCATTGATGGTGACAGTTCGAGTCTGGAACTCAACTCCAATGGTGGACTTGGAGTCAAAGCAGAATTCATTCTTTGTAAACCTCGAGAGTATCTGAGTCTTTCCCACTGCTGAATCCCCTATCACCACCACCTTAAACACATAATCTATTTTGTCATGCATATTCTCTTTCACCCTCTCAGTCTCAACCCCATTCATTTCCTGATTCATTTTCTTTCCACCAAGACCTTGAAAACAAATTTAAGTGTAAGGCACTTTCTTCTTGACCTTGCTCAAACTAGGCTCTAAATCATTGGTTCAATCTTTCCTATTGGTCGTGGAGGTAAGTAGGAGAAAGCAAAGAATATGGAAAAGCTTGGAAAAAAAAAAAAAAAAGATCCAATGAACGAGACCAGTGTTCAATCAGTGGTAGCAAAAGAAGGAAATGGGCAAAGTAATGGCCCGGTCTTTGTCTCCCTTTAATGCTTTACCAAATATAATAATATTTACAAGACAATATTGTGGGGGCATTACTACCTTCTGCAACTGAGATGCCACACTGTATGCAGCAGTTAGGCAATAAATTGAAAATAAGATACAGACAATTGATCAAAGTTTTCTAGAAGTTGTGATGCTTGGGAAAGGGATTGAGAATCACAGGTGATTTATTGACTGGCTGATGAAATGTCCAGTTCATATTTAAGTTGATCTTAATTTCTGATGTAAGCATGCACATGCATTTTTAACCATTTTTTTGCTGATATATATCTATCAGATGTGTCCAAATTTTAATTACCTTGTTTGCATCATTGAAACGAATGCACAAGTGCTAATTTTCTAACTTGTATATAACATTATCTGAATTTACTTAGCTGTGTTGTGCTGGTATACCATGATGAATCTCAAGTGGCGAGATACAGAAGAACAGCGGTTTAAAACGAAGAAAAAAAAAACTACGATAAATCAAAGTCTAACATAGCAAAGCAAACCATATTTATTTTTTATAGTTACTTAATTGAAAATGTAATTTCCCTAAATTAGAATATGAAAGCTTAGACTGGATTCATGTTCTTCAATTAACAAGAATAGTAAGGAAGAACAGAAGCTGAATTGATGTTTACTACTTGCTTATCCAAGTGGTATTGTTGTCTAGTGTTTCCATTTTTACTAGAGATGTTCAATACAAAATTTTAAAATGAAATTCATCTAAAAGAAGAAATTAAGAAAGCTAATTTCTTTAGTAAATTAACTTATGTATTGAAGTTTCTATAGATTAATATTAAAAAAATAAAAACATATTTTATTTTTTAATTTTATTTTCTTGTTTGATAAAATAGGTACTAAAAAAGTCATCTACACAGGAGCATAGTGTAAATTCATAAAATGAGCATGGCCTACCAGTTGTTCTTAGAGGCCCATGGCAAGGACCACATCATGGTAATGAAAGAAATAAACATTCTAAAAATCGATTGTAGGGACTACAATAACATCCAGGTTGAGACTTTATGCACCGACAGAATTGGTATGGTACAAACAATAATCATTTCTTCCCTGTAAACTGTAATACTGAAGTTGCATGACCCATACTGCAATAACAGTGATTGTTGGGCAATTCTTGCATTAATCACAATTTTTTTACCAGTGGAGAAAGAAAACAAACCAAGCAATCTATTGTTTCATATTACTGAAGAAGAAACAAAAGATGAATGTTACCAAAACAATCCTTCAACAATGCTCGTTTATTGCAGCAGCATCTAAGGTAACAATATGATCTGAGCACGTATATTCATCTAAGTTGTTTGAGGTTAATTATCCTAATCAAAGATAGAACCAAAAGGATTATTTCAAAAAAACCTTTTAATAGGTTAGAAAAAAATCTCATGATATTTAAAATCACATGAACTTCAATGATTTGTTTGGTTGATTAGATTTCTATAAGTTTTGTATAACTTTCTATTTGTACGTATAAATCATTTCATTTTAATATTTATTTTTTTCATGTATTTGTAGTTTTCTCAATCTAACAGGTGACAAAGGTTGAGTTATTTTTCTCTTTGAAATACTTTCTTCGTTTAAATTATTATTATATATAATTGTTCAAAAAAAAAAAGTAAGTTTTTTTAATTTTACTTTTATACTTAATGTAGTTCTTTGACTTTTAAGATTTTGAATATTTTCTTTTAAAGTTAGTACTTTCATTAACATTTCTCAACAATATAGTCTAGACGCATTTATGGTTAATAAGTTGAAAATATATTTATTAAATTAAAAAAAATAATAAAAATAGCATTATATTAGAATTCATTTATTCATAAATTACTAATAGAATGTTTATATAAATTTTATTATTTTAATAATAATTTCAAATTAAAAAAATTATGTAAAATTTAGTGTATCCATATTCAACTTGTATTTATTTTTTATTTTACTTCATTTTAATTATTGTAATATTAAATTAATATGTCTGATGCTTTTAAAAATTAAAATGACATATTTTTATCATGAAGTTGATTATGAATATTAATAACTAAATACATATATAATATTATATTATATAGGTATGTCAACTTCTCAGAATGAATGAAATATTTTAAAAATATAGACCTTTATTAAAAAAAGTTTGTAAGAATTGTTAACTAGAAATGTTAGGTTTTATAAGATTTTAAAAACTTAATCATTGCACATAAATATCTATTTGAAAATTATTGCAATTTTTTTATATTTAGAAATGTCAATGAGTATCCATATATGTTTATAAAAAATAAACAAAATTATTTTGTACTCTTTGAACAATTAAACATGGAAAATATCATTATAATTTTTAGAATAAAATATTATAAAAAAATAGTCTTTTAAATATTTTTATTACTTTGTCACTAAGGTAAATTTCATCTAGACAAATTTTTACGTACAAATTTATTGGTTTATGAAAATTATAACTTTGAACCTATCCTACAAAAACTCGATAACAAAATAAAAGAGTAGTAAGCACTGAGCTAGAGAGTTAATTATAGTTATGACATTTAGTTAAGTGCTTATATGCAGAAGAAAATATTAAGCGATAATTTTAAGTGATAGATATTATGGTATAATGTTAATAACACCTTACATCTGAAAGAAAAGTTTTAAGACTCGTACAATAAATGTTATTTATCTATTTTAAAATATTAAAAATTTAAAATAATGGTTCCAAAGTTTAGAGGAGTGAAAGAAAAAAAATTTACATGGATTAAAATTAAAATTAACAGTTTTTATAAGGACTAAACACTGAGTTCAAATATTTTTGAAATAAAAAACTAAAAAAATCAAAATCAAAATTTAATAATTAGTCATGTTTTAGGGAAAAGATATAGAAACTTTTAAGTTAAAATATTCAATATTAATGTCTTGACTTTCTATGGTTTTTCTTTTTCCTTTTTACATTAAAGTTTTTCTTTCCGAGTTGCAATAAAGTCTCTGTAATCATGGGTCTCTCATCCTTAATTTCTCTTTTATTTTCTTAATCTTGTGATTTGTATTTATTTGATTGCCTTTATGGCATTTAACAACCTCCAATACCATTGATTGTAGGAAAAGGTTTAAATTGAACTTTCATATTATAGATAGTCTCGAGAATATGGATGTCATAGATTGATACATAGGGAATTAAATGGTAGGTAAAACACATACTGTAGAAGTCATGAATTTAACTAAATTTAAAATATAAATATCACTCTGTTCCTAAAAAAATAATTTATAAAAAGTTATTTTCTTTGACTATTCATAATTTTTTTCTCTGTTCAATATTTCGTATCTTCCTTCCTAGGAGTAATACAAAGCTTACCAAAACTTAAGAATAATTATTTTTATAAGCAATTATCTCTAATTTTAATCCAACTAAAATTATATACAATATATACAACCCTATAATATAGTTAAACAATTTTCATAGCGAATACTTTAAACAACCTATACAATGACATAGGGACAAAAAAAAAGTTAATTTTAATGAGTTAACCTTCTTAATTTGTCAAAAAAAAGAAGAAAAAAAAGTATTGACTTACTATTTTTAAGCATATATTTTTTATTGAAATATTTAGATTTAAAAGTTTTATTATGTATTTTTATTAATTGTTTGGTGTTCTGAAAAAGTAAGAATGCAGCTCTACTGCTGTTTACAAACTCAATTCGTCTAATACTAAAAAAAAATTATAGTTAAATCAAATTTAGACTAAGTTATTAATCTATCTCAAATCTTTTAACCTAAACCTGTCTATTTAGGTTAGTTAATCAATCTAATCCGAAGCATCGAGTAGGATTTTCAATCTATTATTAGTGTGTGGGTTACTCTTTTTCCAGGACCATTTTAACAAATTTGTGACGAGACTATCAAGAGATTTTTTTTTTTTTACCATTTGTTGTGGTTGTTGAATACTTTTAGAAGACTAGTTGAAAATTTCCTTGGAAGCAAAAATTAGGAGATGATTAAAATTAGTTAAGCTTTTAGTTTAAAAAAAATAAATTGAATTTTTTGAAAATGTTTCTTTATTGTATATTTAAGATGGTACTGATTTATATATATATATATATATATATATTTGGCACAAACCATTGATTGTAGTTAGGTTTAT
>Ga0099825_1009663_pt1 | contig 10884 bp, 6 predicted proteins | sample SiratroredBW_FD_76838 | JGI IMG/M metagenome (GOLD analysis project Ga0099825, IMG submission 76838) | Root nodule microbial communities of legume samples collected from California, USA - Siratro red BW | ecosystem: Host-associated > Plants > Roots > Nodule | place: USA: California | collected...
GAAGAGAACTCAAATGACACTTCAGTTAGCCATGGAATGACAAAAGAGTGGACCATTTATACTACATGACCATCTGCTTTGCACAAGAGGCAACATAGGCCCAATAACTAGCTTGTTGTCTTATATATCACACTGCCTGTGTATTAATCTTAGAAAAAATTATTAGTGAACTTAAATCCATTTTAGTGACATTTTATTTAATTTGATAAGCGATATTGTGTAAGACTATCATATATCTTTGTGTGACTCTTAATAGTTGAACAAATACTTGCATTTAACTAACATAAAATGATTACTATAACTTAACCTTTGGGTAGTAATAGGTATAATTGGTATGGAAAAACCATCCTACAATTTTACATACATAGGTTTCATAATTGTGCAATGTAATTAATATTAATTTTGACTAAAGATATAAAAGATGACCACATATGTGAACCATACATATGAGTCAATATAGATTAACATCATGAGAGATTTACTTTATAATGAGAATATTGTCATATTTTGCTTTAGGGTCCATTTGCATCAGGAATGGAAAGACGATAATTTATTGTTTGCGAAGAGAGTTACCAATTTAAGAAATAAAATAATAATAAAAAATGAAAAATCTACAAAAAAAAAATTTCATTGTTCCTTATCTCACATTACAGGTGAGATTTGGAAGGGAGGAAAAGAATGCTTTCATATTTTTTAAATAATTAACTTATTAATATTTATATTATATTATATAATATAATAATAATACCTATTAATATTAAATATTATCATTAAAATAATAATAAATTTAAGAAAATTATAAAATAATAATAAAACAATATTAGCAAAAATAAAAAAAATAAAAATATTAATAATAAATTTATAAAATTATAATAAAAATAACATATTATAATATTTTTAATTAAACAATTAAAATATCTATTTCTCCTATCACATCACTCTCAAACTTTCCATTCAAATTCTTTAATCCAAACAACCTAACTTTCTACGCACTATCATCTCAAATTCACTTCCTCAAATCCTCTCTCTTAACTAAACATAATCTTAATGATAAACACATAAATACAAAATTGTATCTACCAACAATCAATCATGAATCTCATGTCAGAAATAGTCATCAAATACATCAATCTATTTCAGGAAAATATCAATAAATAAAAGATAGGAATAATTTACTACTGTTTAAATTACTTACAGATAACATGTCATTCACAATTATTGACATTTTTAGTTGGTCTACTTATTTATAATCTCCTTGCAACATATTCATAATACCATTGTTAACTTTTTTTAAATAAATTCATTCTTACAAGAAATCATAAGTGTTCATCTATTCCTAACAATGTAGCAATAGCTCAATAACTTTTCTTCTCAATAAAAAATAAATAATATATGAAGCAAACAATAAGAATACTCCAACCCTTTTACAAAATAACTATCAAGTAGATCAAAAGTAAATTCGTAAGTTCTCCGTATACAAAAATGTATCCACCTTATATTATACCTTGCCTAAGTGATCTTCAAAAAAATTGCAACAAAAAAAGATAATACTATATAAGTATGCAACCTTTTGAACTTTACTATATACATATATACATCAAGATGTACTTCGCAATTTTATATAAATAACACAGGTTACGAGTCCAACAATTGTAATAGCAGATTTTGTCATTCATCTTTGAAATAAATATGATACATTCTTCTATTTATCCACTCCTCACCATCTCTCATTGATTCTCATTGTCATAAATTCGTCCCGTATTTTTAACGAAGCTATGCAGTTTCATTACTTTATAAATTTCTTGTAGGCTTAAAACTTTGTTTGATTGTCCTTTGCTAATGTATACTTATTTGCATTTTATATTTTTCTGCACAAGAATCTAAGTTCTCTGGTTAGTTTAATAGGTACAATACAATCAACTTCCTCTAGTATTTCACCCTAAATTCCTACTCCACTTGTTACATCTAAAAATAAAATCATTGATTAACAAATGTTACATTTCGATTGGTGATAAAGTATATTTTCCATGACTTTCATATTAATGATATAAATTATGTAAATGTGACAATTGGGATGAATCTCATCCAACATGATAAGTGGTTTAATGCTAATGAGACTTAATTTTTTTTTGTTTTCTTGACTTTCATGTAAAAGAACTAAAATAAATGACATCAACATGTTTAAAATATGATGAGTCATTCTGCAGGCCTGAAAAATCTATTTGCTTGATTTGTTAGATCCCTTGATCATTTTATCCACAAATGTTAATATAATATTTACATATGCATTTTTATGCAATTTTTTCACTTGCAATGTAAACTTCCTTAAAACGATGTAAAAATAACGTTAAATTCCTATTGAATAATCAATGCAAACAATGAACTATATAATAATATATTATAAAAACTAAATTAATCCACATAACATGCGATATGTTACCAAAGTCATATCTCGATAATTAACAATTTCACATGTATAAGATAATATGTGAGTATATTTCATATACAAGCACCACGCTCATTGTCAATACTAACATTCTTAACCTGATTAAGCTCTTCAACAATACCATCAAAACATATTTAGTGACAAACCCTTCCATTCTTTTATATAAACTCACATTAAAATATGTCCCACAATATGTAAACTATTCAACAATATAAATTTGTCTTCCAAATAATCTAAAATATAAATTTAATTGTAATCTAAAATATAAATTTGACTTCTGAATTATACATTCTAAAACATAATTAAAAAAAATAAATATATTCCAAATTATATAATCTAAAAAATAAATTTAATTTCTAAATTATACTATCTAAAACTTATAATATCTTTTATTTAATATTCTGAATTATATAAATTCAAAAAATTCTTAAATTGTATAATCCAAAAGTTAAATTTGTAAACCAAAAAACTGGAAAACAAAAGAGAAAATCATCTCTGGATGTACTCCACCACAAGTTTAATAGCCCAGTACATACCAAACATACCACAAACCTCAAAATATAAACAAACGCTCAAGCAGTCAGACAGAAAATATTAACATAATATGCCCTCCACTGCAATTCAATTCGACAAGGGTATAATTGAAAATTTAAAATTTACGAGTGCATATGAAAATTACGAGGGTGCATAAAAAATAGCCAAAATAATTACTTTCACATTAGCATATTTTGTGAGAAAAAAAAATTACTAGTAGCTGTTTGGAGCCGTTAGTCGTAATATTTTTAAATATGTCCAGGTTACTAATTTTCTTATTTACCATCTAAAGATTTAACGATATCATCTTAATCTTGGTGAAAATACATGTCTTAATTATTTAACATTGTAAACGTCAGAATAAGCATTTTCATTTCTAAATTTCAATGCGTTCTAAACAATAATAAAAACTTATAAAAGAACTTATATTATGAAATTTGATACACTAAAACCTGTTTGTTCTAACGTTAGAACGACAATTCTCACACTTGTCAACAAAAACACATTCCAATGTAACTATGCCATTGAAATTAAGCACACATATTGATATTATCTAAGAGTAAAAAAACAATTCTAACACCAACCCTAATTTGAACAGATACTTGATCCTCTCCAAGCCGTTAAATAAAATATCTAGCAACAAATTCTCCGTCCAAAAAACAAAACCATGAACAAAGTTCATTGTGTTCACGGCCCAAATATAGATAATGAGATACTAAGCATCGAGCAAAGGTACAACCAGTATAGTATAAGAGAGCAGGACCAGCTTGTATGCAATGAAGTCAGACCCAAAAAGGCATATCAAGAGTAATAAACCGTTTATGATATCTTAGCCCTTGAGAAGTCCATCTCCGGATGCTGCAAAACATAGCCAATACATAAACAGATAGATCATTAACGCAACTGATAAAGTGACATCATAGAGGACCAGTCAACAAGAGAGTAAAGAATCACCTCAGCCATAAATTTCTTCATGAGTTCCTGCTTCTGGAGCTCTTCACTGGTTGGGAGGCCCATAGACTTCTGCCTCTGGTCAAACTGCAAAACAGTACAGAGGAGAATAGTAATACAATTAGCAAAGATACGTCTTTCAGATCTAAGCAATGCGGAGATGTATATATCTTACAGCTATAATAGAAAGACAAATTCTTCAGCCTTGTGATCCGAGGCTTAACAAATTATGGTTTCACCAACTTCAATAAACTAAGATATCTTCCTCAAATTCCAGGATACATAACCACACGCAAAAACATCAGATAATTTATATGGCTTATATTTTAACAGTATGTCAACAAATGAATAGGTAGATTCTAAACATCAAGGATATTAGGAAACGATGATGATAACAGAGACTAAACAACCGCAACTAATATGACCAATAAGTGTAAATATCATCAATGATTACCATCATTTTTTCAACAGTCTGACGAGTCTCTGGATCTAGGTCAGAAAGTTTGCTGTTCTCAGGCTCAACCTTTTGGGTATCAATTTCAGGTTCACCTTTCACTACACATTTCCACCATTCCATTTGATCATGCTTGGTCAAAAGAATAGAAATTGCACATTGATCCTCTGCAAAATAGGTTTTGAAGTAAAGTAAGATATGAAATGGTCATGATAACAATACCAATAAAAAAAAAAAATCCAAAACCACACCCCCAAACACTATTAGGTTCATGCATGCACACAGTGCATGTAATGTAACTTCAAAGGTTCATCTATTGCTGTAAGTAGTACATTACCTATACTCCAATAACAGTCATCAGGCTTGACAGACCGATACAACTCCCCCTGAAATTTTTAAATTCATTTATAAGTATAGCAATCACTAAAATTAACATAGATAATAACTATCAACAAAGTAATCATACCATCAATACTGAATGCTATAAAAGGACAAACTGACCTCAAGAATTGGAGGTTGGCCTTTGAGTCCAACTTTTAGATGGTTCTTCTTTATTTCACAGACGACAAACCTTGATTTGGTTCCTTTTGGCACTGGAACATTCACGGTAACCTCTTGAAGAGTCTGAGTCCAAGAGTATTTCTCTAGATCCAGGCCATTACCCTTGTTTGGAACTGATTTAGGTATTGAAAGAAAAAAATCAAGAAAATATCAGCAGCAAAAACAGGTTTTTGTGTTTAATGAACATCAAAGGTCAGCATGTGTATATACTATACAAGCAGTTGAATCAGAATACAACCATTTGTTCAATTTCATAAGTACTCTGTCAATGCAATAGTAGGATAGAATGCATGGAACAAGTATTTTTGAGCTAGCCCCTTCCCTAGCAAATTGAATAACAATATACCCTCCCAAAAAAAAAAAATTCTATTCTTTGATGATTTAACCAATCCCTAAGGGATCTGGCTATCACGACCCTAATTTAAAATGCCAATGCCCTTAGGGCATAATGCTTAAGAAATAAAAATTAATTTTTTTACAGGGAAGTGAAATAATACTCTCTTCCAATAAAATCCTTCCATTTAGAATCCAAAAGTGGAAACTTTTTATTGGAAAGTGCAACAGTGCACTCTTCCATGACATGCACAGTCCCAACAAAAACATGTCTAAATATTTGTTACTTAAACAATGATATATGGTAACCTAAGTGCCCTTGGGACACTGCTTAAGAAATCAAAATTAAAAATTTTTATTTTGGGAGGTGCAATCCATTGATTGCTCAACAAATCCCCTATATACATTGGTGAGGGGTGTTGGAGTTGAAGTGTGAGTGGAAGTCCCACGTCCTATTGCTAGAGATTGTGCCTTTCAGTATCAACCCCCAATTTCATCCCCAAAATTAAAGCTTGCGTAAATTGACACACTACATGTCACTGTGTTGTACTGTATACATAAATTGAACAGAAGACAAATAAACGATCTACAAGCAATAAATTATTGTTTAAAAGGGACATTCCCTCATAACTCAACGAAGCAAAAGCTTACTCTCCCCGGCACCGTCAATTAAAGAACTTTTAGGGCAAGACGTAATAATTTGTGTTAGTTTACCTATGGAGGCGCCGCCTTCTTCTTCCGTTTTGGGTTCCTTCTCCTCCTCCTTCAATCTCTTCTCGGCCTTTTTTCTCTCCTCGGAGGCTTTGAGTTCCTCCCTCTTCTTCTTCTCGGCCTTCTCCTTCTCTTCGGAGGCCTTGAGCTGGTCTCTTCTCTTCTTCCCGGCGGCGCGCACAAGCGACGCTACCTGCTTCTCGGCGGCCTCTGTGGCCAGAAAGTCGCTCTGTTCGGAGACGAATTCAAAGACTCTCTGGAGGAAAGCGAGGGGGTTTGATCGGTCGAAAGTGGCAGTGAAGGAAGAAGAAGAGGAAGAGGATTGGGATTGTGAGGAGTGGGAGGGTTTCTGCTCCTCTTCGCTGAAATCGGAGATTATGGCCATTGGAGAGTTGAGAGAAGAGTGTTTGCCACTGTTGAATGGATCCGCACTTGATTCTGGAACTTTGAAATGAACATTCCAGTTCCCCCCGACTATTTATAGAATTTTAAAATATGGGCCTTTGGGCCCGTTACCAAAAATGTAGACATCAAATTTCACAATATATTATTGGTTTTTAGACCATTTTTTTTTTTCAAACACGGTCACCTTCATTCTTACGACAATATACCAAAATGAAAGGGTCCGAATTTTGAATTATTTTTCAATTTTTTCAAATTTAAAAGAAAAGTACAATTACGAAAAAATTAAAAATATAATAATAAAAACAATGAATATTTTACAACATTGATAATATTTAAAATTCATTTGGTAGTAATTTAAATAAATTATTAAATTTAGTTAATATTGAGATTTTGTTAAAAAGTGTTAAATTATTTGAAATAAAAATAAAAAATAAATAATAATTTAAACTAATGATTTGAGTGTATTTATAACCAAATGTATATATTAATTATATAAAATATAAAATAATAAATACATATATTCATGAAATTATATTTATTATAATATCTAGTAATAACTAATTATTTAGGTAGGTGATCCCCAACGTTTCAACAAAATCGTTTTACTCTATTGTGATCTCCCAACACACCAACACACAACTTCTCATCACGATAACATTAAGCTAAAAACTTCTCGCCAAAACGAGTTATATACAAATCAACAATTACACACTCAAAATTAACCAGCAAAGGCAAGAAACAAAATTAACTAAGATAAAGAAATAAACAAGAGGCATATGGTTTCATTTCATAAGGTTGGATTACATAAGTTTTGAAAACAAAAAATGTATACGGTATCGCCAAAGCGCCAACATTCAAAAAGAGTTACCCACAACTGTACAAAAAACGTCCCAAATCTCTGGCCATTCACTCCTCGACCTGACTCGTCTCCTCTAAGTCCTCCACTAGGACGATTTCTTCAGCGGCGGTGGGGATCTCTTCAATAGGAACCAAGAGTTTGGATCCTTCTCATTCCGTTCAGGAACTCCATATAGGAGGACAGCTCGGCGTACTGTAAATACAAAGTCCTTCATTTCATTAAACTCCATTTCCATCTGCACTTTTTTAGAGACAACATCATCATGGGTCAAGGTGACCTCCGATAATGTCGACTCAAGATCCCTCACCTTTCTCGAGAGCCTCTTTTTTTCCTTCTTAAGCTCATTACACTGAGCCTTGAGAGCCTCTTTCTCTTGTTCGGATTTTCTCCGCGCTTCCCCTTGTGCAGCGTTAGCCTTCAGAGCCGCCTTTAAACAGCTGGTGGATGTGAACAATTCTTTCTTGATTTTTGCTAGTTCAGCAACATCACCCTTAGAAAATTCAGAACGAAGAACCTTAGTGATGGTGAGCGCTCGACTTTGCATCTCCAAGCAAGTCGCCAACAGGTCTTCGGTTGAGACCGCGTTCAAGGCATCCCTTTCCGCGGGGGAGAGTGACACGCTCACGCCCTTAAAGAAAGTGAGATCAGGGGCAAACAATTGGCCAGCATTGGCACCGCTAGCTTCAAAGGTATTGGGTCGAGACCTCTTCGGGGAGTGATGTAAGAAAGATTGTTTTTTGGTCTTGTCCTTATCCTTCCTCTTCCTTTTCTCGGTCGCTGGAGAAGAAGCTTGGACAGGAGTTCCCTTCGGCTGGGAGCTCTCGGTGGCACCGACAACCTTCTCGGTCTTCCCACGCTCTTGTTTGATCTTCTTAAGGCCTTCCAAGAAGACACTCCCTGAAGAAAGTGAATTCAGTAAAGTTAAAAACTAGTCTCTAATGTCGCATAATAAGCACACATACCAATAGGTGTTATTAGAATTTTAAAAACAAATATCTTTAAAATATTTATGAGAAGTAAAATATTTCCGTGTTGGTTTATTCGTTCGTGGACATAGGCCGATAAAGACGTATGTTTCCATTAGGTATAGGTAGTCCTCTCAGTAGTGAAAACATATGCCGCTAACGTCCTATGGTCACAACGGATACGTACAAAAACCCTATTACTATTTCCTCCTATCGTTTGAAGCGAATACTTCATGGACTGGACTGAAAACTTGAATAATAGTGAAAGACGAAGAGATCATGTAAGCATTGTTAACCGAGAACTTCCCATGTCCCGTAAGAACAGTATCAAACCCCAATTTCGTCCTCAAAATTAAAGCTTTGCGTAAATTGACAGACTACCTATCGATGTGTTGCCACTGTATACATAAATTGAAAAAGAAGACAAATAAACGATCTACAAGCAATAAATTATTGTTTAAAAAGGGGCATTCCCTCATAACTGTTAGGGCAAGACATAATAATTTGTGTTAGTTTACCTATGGAGGCGCCTTCTTCTTCTTCCGCTTTGTGTTCCTTCTCCTCCTCCTTCAATCTCTTCTCGGCGTTCTCCTTCTCTTCGGAGGCCTTGAGCTGGTCTCTCCTCTTCTTCCCGGCGGCGCGCACAAGCGATGCTACCTGCTTCTCGGCTGCCTCCGTGGCCAGAAAGTCGCAATGTTCGGAGACGAATTCAAAGACTATCTGGAGGAAAGCGAGAGGGTTTGATCAGTCGAAAGTGGCAGTGAAGGAAGAGGATTGGGATTGTGAGGAGTGGGAGGGTTTCTGCTCCTCTTCGTTGAAATCGGAGATTATGGCCATTGGAGAGTTGAGAGAAGAGTGTTTGCGCTGTTGAATGGAACCACCCTTGATTCTGAAACTTTTGAAATTAACATTGCAATTCCCCGACTCTTTATAGAATTTTAAAATATGGGCCCGTTACCAAAAATGTAGAGATCAAATTTCACAATATATTATTGGATTTTAGACCATTTTTTTTTTCCACACTATACCAAAATGGAAGGGATCCGAATTTTGGATTATTTTTTAATTTTTCAAATTTAAAAGATAAAATTATGAAAAAATTAAAAATATAATAATAAAAACAATGAATATTTTACAAAATTGATAATATTTAAAATTAAATTTTAATAATTTAAAAAATTATTAAATTTAGTTAATATTAAGATTTTATTAAAAAGTATTAAATTATTTGAAAATAAAAAATATAAATATTAATTCAAACTAATGATTTGAGTGTATTTAAACCCAAATGCATATATTAATTATATAAAATATGAAACAATAAATACATATATATTCATGAAATTAAATTTATTGCAATATCTTGTAATAACTAATTAAGCGGAAAAATATTTTAAAATTGAATAGATATATTAAATTGGGTTTAATGACATTTATAAAGTTTATTTTATTGAAGTAAAATAATAAAAGAGTATTACAAATAAAGAAAAAAAAAAACTGTTCTAAAATGAGAAACAAAAATATATTAATTAAAATTACTAAAATTTTACAATCTTGTTAAAATATTGCAATAATTTTAATAAAATTATTGAGTTGATTATGTAATATATGAAATGATATATTAAATTAAGTTGCGAAGGATTGTTAATAAAAAAACATGTTACAATTTTTTTTTTCAAGTAATATAGTACTTTTGAAAAACATTAGTTTTTTTGTAATGAAACTTTGTGATTTAAAATTAATAATATTTTAAATTGTTTAATAATGATAAAATTATTTGATAACAAATGTTGAAAATTTAATTTAATTATTTACGTTAATGTTGTAAATATGTATTTATTTAGATGCATTAGAAAAAATCTTTTTAAAATAATTTGAATTTAAAATGATAAGAAAATTCATAAATTTAAATTAGAAAAAACAAGTCAATAATATCTAATAAATAAATTCATAAATTTATTAATAATAAAACACATATTAAATATTTAATTAATATTAATTATTTAATAATTTAAACAAAATTTAACAAAAGTAATAATTTTAAAAATATTAAGTTTTTTACATGATTTTAATTTTAAAAATTGAAAATCTAAGTCAGAATTTGGTTTTCCAGATAACTATGACTAATAAAGAGCCCTATTTGCGTAAATATTATAAAGAGTATGCTGGAAAATTTTTGTTGGGAGCATGCTACTTTGAAAAAAGAAAATATCGATTTTAGAAGATAAAAAAGATAACAGCTATTAATTAAAAATTATTACCTGAAAATATAATTATTTCATTCTTTATTTAATACTTTTGACTTAATTTTTTTTATTTTCTATTGGAGAATTTAAAATATTGATTATATAAATATAATATGTTCTAACAAAATTAAAAATTAAGAATAAATATAATTAATGTTATTATATTATTAAATAGTGCGAATATACCATTGATCATATTTACCTTAATCTTTAAATTTTGTTAGAATATGTTGACTTAAGTTTCTAAAATATTTTTTCTTAAAGAAACTATTTATGTTATTTAAAAATATTAATCGTTATTCTTTTTATTAACTTTGCACATAATAAGTATATATATATATATATATATATATATATATATATATATATATATATATTATATATGTAAATTAAAAATATTATTTTTTTAATAAATAAAA
>Ga0099825_1009669_pt1 | contig 10873 bp, 7 predicted proteins | sample SiratroredBW_FD_76838 | JGI IMG/M metagenome (GOLD analysis project Ga0099825, IMG submission 76838) | Root nodule microbial communities of legume samples collected from California, USA - Siratro red BW | ecosystem: Host-associated > Plants > Roots > Nodule | place: USA: California | collected...
AAAATCAATCATATTTGTCAGAATCTTTAAAATCAAACCTGTAGGCTCCCATCACGACATACATAAACTCTTCTTCTTTTCTCTTCTTTGTCTTTTCTTTTCAATTTAAGAAATGGTAAAAAAAAAAAAAAAAAGTGGACCCCATTTTATTGTATTCACTAATTAGAGAAAACCAAAATCATGGATTAATCAAAATAAGAATAAATAAATATACAAAACCTCAATATAATCATTAATTCTCCTTGCCTCTAATTAATGTTCCATCTAGTTTATCAAAACAAAAAAGTGGAATTCCACCCATTATATGGGTAAAATATTAAACAGACAATTACCAATATATATTATTTGACATCACATAAAACATGAGGATATATAAAATAATTTATAGATTAAATTTATTTTAAATTCTTTCATTAACTTTTTTATGAATTTATAATCATACAATTCACTTAACAATAAGATACACGATAAAATACGTGCTAAAATGAGATAAAAGCGTCCTCATATCACAACATTGAGAAAATCAATCATTCGTCAGAATCTTTAAAATCAAACTTGTCTGCTCCCATCATGACATGCATAAAACCTTCTCTTTTTTTCTCTTCTTTTCTTTGCTGTTCAATTTCAATTGGGGTAAAAAAATGAGGAACCCACTTTACAATCTACATTTACTCATTAGAGAAAACCAAAAGCATGGATTATTCAAAATTAAAAAAAAAATAATATATAGAACTTCAATATAGTTATTAATTCTACTTGCCTCTAATTAATGTTCATATCTGTTTATCAAAACAAAAAAATGGGATTCCACCCTTTATTATACCAGGAAAATAAACAGACAATTACCAATATGTACTATTTGACATGGCATAAAACATGTGGATATATAAAAGAAATTATAAACAAAATTTAGTTTAAACTCTTTTCTTAAATATTTTATGAATTTATGATTATTAACATTAAGATACATGTTAAAATACACGCTAAAACGAGATAAAAACATCCTCATATTACAACATTGACAAAATCAATCATATTCATTAGTATCTTTAAAATCAAACTCGTGCGCTCCTATCATGACATGCATAAACCCTTCTTTTTTTTTTTTCTTCATTTAAAGAATTTTGGGATGACATGGGTTTGTATCCATTAATTTATAAAATAAAGAATGGAAAGAAATGGAAAGTGTGGAAGAGACATTATTTTCATAACTTTAAGAGATTTAAAAGGAAAGTCATCTCACTCTTATCAAATAATAAATATACTCTTCCTTTTACCTTATTTTCATGTACAATTAACATATATATATATATATATATATATATATATATATAACATATATTATATATTATTAATTTATTATTCTTATTATACAAATATATTTAAATTATTATTTATTATTTTAATATTATTATTATATCATATTATATTATGTAATTATAATCAATTATATAATCTACCACGTTTATATCATAATCGATTAATTATAATTACATAATATAATAGAGTAATAAAATAATAAATAATAATATAAATATATTTTTGTAATAATAATAAACTCATAATATAAATAATAATAAAATTAAAATTAATAATATTTGAATATGATTTATAAAATAATATTAACAAATTACAAATAGTTATAATAATAATGATAATGATATTAATATGAGTAATAATTTATTTTTTATTTTAAAGTAATTGATAATTTTGTAATTTTATCAATTAAAAAATAATAATATTAAAATAATAAAAAATTATAATTAATAATTATGATAATAATATTAAAATTACTAATAATTGAAATTAATTTATAAAATAAAAATACTATATTAAAATAATAATAAATTAAAAAAATTAAACTTGTCGTCCAAGAAATTAATAATAATTTATTATAAATTAATTGTACTCTGTGACTCAAAATTGTAATGACATATTTTTATGAATTTAACAAAAAAAATATCAATACCACCCAACAAATTAATTATATTTAATTTTGTATTATTTTTAATTATAGGGACAAATTTATAATTTTACAAATTTCATCAATTAAAAAAATTAAAATCAATTACACTTATGATATTACTCAAACTTTTTACTCAAATCAAATCTCATTATTTTTTTCTTTAATCCAAATAACTAAATCTACTTCTTCAAATCCTCCTTAGTCCATACAAAAAATCAACTCCTTCAAATATATTCAGATTTATCTATCCATCCAAACAAAAATTAAAAAAAAGAAATCAGAAAAAGGTCTAAGGAGTACAAAACATCCTTGTAGTTTTGAATTTGAGAATGAGAGTGTTTGGAAAAATAAATATTTTTAATTTTATTGAAAGCATGGAGAGTGAGTAAACTATCGGAGCCTGTTTGATGTGTTTTACCAACAGTAGGATTCAAATGCAGAAAGTCACAAACTCGATAAGACCATCATAAAGATTGGGACGGAACTTGATTAGATGTTTAAAGTCGTATATTGGTCCTTTAAAACAAAATTTAACCACCAATTGTAGAAAGTGTGACAAGTTGATAGGCAAAAGTTGTTGTGCATGCAAAAATCGATGAATCAATGCCTTAAAAAGGGAATTTTTAATACAGTGATATCATTTTCAACATTAATTACTTAAATAACATTGTTTCATCTTTACTTAAATAACATTTCCTGTACACACTGCGAAATAAGCTCCCGGGCCCGAATTTTCAAATTAAAAATTTATAATTCTGAACTTGTAAACCAATCAAAATTCGTGTTTTCGGAAACCGAATTCTGAAAGTTTTTTTTTAAGTTTTATAATTTTCTTTTATTATTTTAAAATAAAATGACGTAAGATTTTATAATTTGTATTATTTATTTATTTGAAAGATATGAAAGTAAATAAAAAGAATTTATAAAAACTATTTTTGTAAAAAAGTTGTGATAATAAACATACATAGAAAAAAATTTACTTATAGATATTTTAATTATTTTATAAGAAACTAAACGATAAATTATTTTATTTTTGTATTTTATAATAAATAATAATTGGGTACAATAGTTTTTAAATGTATTTTATATTAAAATTAAAACTGGAAGAAAAATTATAATGTTATAACATTGGAATGATAATTAAATTTTGTATTTTAAGTTTGTTAAAAAACATATTTGTAATAACAAAAATGAAGTAAAATTGTTGGGTATTTTTGTAATAAATATTAATTAAATGGTTGAAAGATTTGAAATAAAAGTTAATTTACATATAATGATAAAGAAAATAAGTGAATAAGTATATCATTTGGTTTAATGAAAATAAATAAGTTCATTTTATACAACTTTGTCTATCAATGTTGATTGTGTGCTCATAATTCCCAGAGGTTACCCCTACTTTAATACGAGGACACCTTAGGTCAAGTTTTGGCATCTCAAGCCATATGTCTTCATGAGAACCAATTTTAGAAATTAAGCTATTCTTTTCTCATATAATACCCATAACAAGAATTACTCAGTGTTAAATCACAAAAATAAGTTCATTTTATATAAGTGTGTCTATTAATAGTGATTGTGTACTCATAAAACCCCAAAGGTTACCCCTACTTTAATACGGGGACACTTTACTTGAAGTTTTGGCATCTTAAGCGAGATGTCTTCATGAGAACCAATTTCAAAAATTAAGCTATTCTCTTATCATATAATACCCATAACAAGGATTACTTAGTGTTAACTCACAAAAATAAGTTCATTTTATATAACCGTGTCTATTAATAATGATTGTGTACTCATAAAACCCCAGAGGTTACCCCTACTTTAATACGGAGACACCTTAGGTGAAGTTTTGGCATCTCAAGCCAAATGTCTTCATGTGAACCAATTTCAGAAATTAAGCTATTCTTTTCTCATATAATACCCATAACAAAGATTACTCAGTGTTAACTCACAAAAAGAAGTTCATTTTATATAACTGTGTCTATTAATAGTGATTGTGTACTCATAAAACCCCAAAGGTTACCTGTACTTTAATACGAGGACACCTTTGGTGATGTTTTGGCATCTCAAGTCAGATCTCCCTCCCTGACACAAGTAGGTAATATGATTGCATATTCTCCACCATTCTCTTCGCCACAATTGTGCCTTGGTTTAGCAGGAAACAACTCACCCAATTTCTAGGTCAAAATCCTCATTGCACATTTATGTATTTAAGTGTGTGTATGTAAGTGATTAACTGCTCAACACTTTATAAAAGCTTAAGACAGGGAACAAAGAAACGACCATAATTGAACCAAATGTCTCCCTCCCTCAGCCACGTAGATAGTATCGTTGCATAATCTACACCATTCTCTTCACCACAACTCAGCCTCGGTTCAGCAGGAAACAACTCACATTTTCTAGGTCAAAATCCTCACTTACATATATCTGTTTAACTGTGTGTATATAAGTGATTAACTGCTCAATACTTTTTGAACACTTAAGACGGGAAACAATGAAAACACCAAACTTGAACCAAATGTCTCCCTCCCTGACCTACGTATGTGGTATCATTGCATGTTCTCGATCATTGTCTTCACCAGAACTCTGCCTTTGTTCAGCATGAAACAACTCACATTTTCTAGGTCAAAATCCTCATTGCAAATTTATGTGTTTAACTGCGTGCATATAAGTGATTAACTGCTCAACGTTTTGTGAAAACTCAAGACATGGAACAAATAAATTACAATATTTTTTAACTGTATTTTATATTAAAATTGAAATTGAAAGAAAAAATTATAATAAGTTATAATATCATAATTATAATTAAATTTTATATTTTAAGTTTGTTAAAAAAATATTTGTATTAACAAAAATAAAATAAAATATTTATCGTGCTTAAAAAATTAGGAAATATATGTATTGAAGAAAGAAATAACTATTTAGAAAACAAATATAAAATAAATAATTAAAGTTGGTTAGTTCAAAATGTTATTTATTTGTGAGAATGAAGAAAATAAAAAACAAATACTATTAATGCTATTATTAAAAAATAAATAAAATTAATGGTATTATTGTAGTAAATAATTTTAAAATAGTAAAATCAATTATTAAATTTATATTAAATTCAAAAATAAATGAGAAATTTTACGTTAATGTTGTTAGTAAAATTAAGGTGACTTTTTAAAATTTAAAATTTTGTTTTGAATAAGTATTGAACACATGGATAATGTTAGAAAAAATAGGTGAACTTCTTTTTTAATAACTTGATTTTTTGTTAACAACATCTTTAATGACATGAGAATATGTTAGTCTCCATAATGGTGATCGGTTCCACAGTGGCGACGACGTCTATTACATGATCGGTTGTGTCGTGGTGATTGTGGCTGTTGTGGTTGTGGTTCGTCATTGGATTCAAATTGTGGGAGTCTTGCATTCATTTGCATTATAGCAGATGAACTTCCTGGTTCATTGTCAAAGTGTGTTGGATGTATATATTGCATGTGATCATTAGCAAAATGTGGTGTATTTAGATATGCTCCAAACAGGTTATAGAAGAAATCAGTTGAACTGGACACAAATGATTATCTTCTATCGTCTATTATAGGTTATCGTTGAGGTGTGTTGAATTGTTCAGATGCAAATGAATGTCGATAAGGTTCTTGTTGTGGCGGATAATAATCTGTTCCAGCTGCAAATGAATGTCGACAATGATCTTTTTGTGGATGATTATAATTACTTGTAGCTGGGAATATGGGCACCGATGGTGGATTTTGTTATGTCCGTGGATCATTTAGTAGATGCGGGACTGACAAAAAAATATATTGAATTTGTCATATACCATTTCACGTACTCTTATTGTGGAACAAAGGTCCACAAATTGGATGACCTATTAATGTTAGTTCGCGACGATTGTTCCACATGTTTATCCACCTTGCATGCTTAGTTTGCCAGTTTTCGTCATGTCGTCCTTGCATATCAATTTTGTGTAGTTTTTTCAAGTTGTTAGCTAGGGCAGGGACTTCTTAGAACATACCAAATTGTAATTGACCTCCATTGAATTGGTTCCATTCCACTATTGCAAAGCAAATGATGGGAGTGCATGTTGTCCAAATTTCAGCATCCCTGTACGCTTCTAGCAGGATCGATGCCTCGATGTCCTTATACTGATTCCATTTAAACTGCAGTAAGTCATTGTTTTTAGAAAATTTGTGTTAAAGTTTAAACTTTTCAAATAAAATTCAAGAAAATACATTTTGCCCATTACTTGATCAACTTGTATGTGGTCAATCATAGACCTGTACCCCACTATGTTATTGTGAGGGACGTTTTTGAAGTTAAGAACCCTGCCACCACTCCATCTACAAACCAGGGGGTGCGAAGGTTGTTATCTGAAAGGGGGCCCAATGTATGACATGTCATACCATGCCCATGATTGCAGAAGTGATGCACACCCACCCATTGGTTTTGCTTTGGTATCTGTTGACCTGCACAATTCCCTGTACAACACAACCAAACAAGCAGAACCCCAATTATATTGCCGACGCTCAAGTACGTATTCGATTATCAGACCCAAATGTTTTCTTATTTAGATTACACATACCTTTGACCTTCGCTATCAACTTATTTATAGGATTCAAAGTTGACTTAAATCTTACATTATGTCAAATTTTGCAGACTGTCTCGCTAGAGCGACAAGTGGTCGTCCTGAGCCGGATGGTACACTTGCCCCCCAAGCTTGAGCGATATCATATGAGCGAAAAGGTTCTATATAGATTTTTGGTGATTTCATCTTTTCGGACGATGGTAGACGACAAGGTATTCGGTTGTTTTTCATTTTGATTTTTTTTTTAAATTGCTTTAAGGCGGCAAATAGATGAGACATTTTTTCAATTTTTTTCTAACAATGTGACAATCTATTTCTATATGTTTCGTACGCTCGTGAAACATTGGGTTTTTTGCAATGTATCATGTTAAATCATTGTCACAATATAAAAGAGATGGTTTTTAAAAGGAACTTTGCAATCTTGAAGAAGATAAACTAGTCATTGAATTTCACATGTAACAATGGTCATTGCCCTTTATTCAGCTTCACAGAAACTCTTTGATATTGTTCATTGCTTCTTTGATTTCTAGGATATAAGGGAATTTCCAAGATACATACTAAAACTAGTCACTGATTGCCTTGAATCACTGCATGTGCCCCAATCACTATCACAAAAGGCTTTTATATGGGCAACACTACTGGAAGAAAAAAAATAAACCAAGACTTGGAGCTCCTTTAATATATATGAGAAGTCTAATTGCTACATTATAGTGAGCAATTGTAGGCTTATCAAGAATCCGAGAATGTTGTTAAACAGAAAGGGTTATATCAGGTCGGGTATTAGTGAGATACATAAGCCTTCTAATCAACCTTCTATAAGCATGAACATCTGTGAAAGGCACACCTTCAGTAGAAGACAATTTAACAAGATTATTCATAGGAGTGATTGTAGGTTTGCAGGCTAAAAGACTTGCATCTTTTAACAATTCCAGTTCATATTTTTTTTGATTCACCATTATCCCTTTCTTACTTCTTGCTACTTCAAGACCAAGAAAATAGCTTAAATCTCCAAGATCCTTGATCTTGAATGTTTTATTCAAAGTTTGTTTGATTCAATCAATCTCTTCTTTATCATTTCCTACCAAGATTATATCATCCACATACACCAATATTGTTGTAAAAGATCTTTTAGAAGAACTAATAAATAAGGAATGATCATTCATAGATTGAGTATATCCCGTAAAAAAAATAAAATTGATAATTTAGCAAACCACTCCCTACTAGCTTGCTTCAGGCCATATAAAGTCTTTTTTTAATTTACAAACTTGTCCTAGTTAAATAGAAGTCAAACCAAGAGGAGCAACCATGTATACATCTTCTTTCAAATCTCCATGCAAGAAGACATTATTTATATCTAACTGTTTCAATTCCCAGTTATAAATAGAAGCTAGAGAAAGAAACAACCTTATAGTGGTCATTTTTGCTATTGGAGAGAAAGTTTTAAGGTAGTCAATGCCCTCTGTTTGTGTGTACCCATTTGCCACAAACTTTGCTTTCTACCTTTCAATAGTTCCATCAACCTTATACTTTATTTTGTATACCCATTTACAACCTATGGCAGTTTTGTCCTTAGGCAGAAGAGCAGTCTCCCATGTTTGATTTGACTCCAAAGCAGATATCTCACACTATATAGCCTCTCTCTAACAATCATGCTTCACAATTTCAGTATAAGTGTTTGGCTCAACATGTGAAGAAATAGACATAACAAAAGATGTGTAAGACGGTGATAACTTATTATAAGACAAAACTGAATTCAAAGGATATTTAACATTTGAAGATGTATTAGAAACATTGAGATTACAATGATAATCCTTTAGATACTCATGTGGTCTTTTTGTTCAGGTACTTATTTGAATTGACTGTATTGTTTCATGAGATTCGTTAAGGTTTTGGTCACTGTGGGAGCAAATTTCTACTGAAACCTCAATGTCTGATTCATAGTTATTATTACTATTGTTTTCTACATTATCATAGGGTGCAATGGATACAAAAATGGCTTGTGAAGGTTGACTCAACCCATGTTGATCTTCGGTAAATGGATTTTGATGAAAATGTTAGGATTGTCAGTTTTATTACTAGTATCCTCAACCTTTTGATGTGAAAAAATATGTTCATAAAATAAAACATCCCTAGACACAAAAATTTCTCTAAACTGAATATTGAACAAAACATATCCTTTTGTTCCTCTTTTAAAACCAATGAAAACACATTTTGATGCCCTTGGATCAAACTTTTTTCTATTTGTTGGCAAAGTGCTAGAATAGCATATAAAGACCCAAACACCTTTAATTGATTAAAATCTAATGCAATTTTGTAAAGCATCTCATAAGGAGAAAAATCATTTAAAATGGGTGTGGGAAGCATGTTTATAATATATGCAACATGTATCACAGAGTATAACCAATAAATTTTTGGTAAATGAGACTGTATCATGAGAGCTCTTACTACATTTAAATAATGACCATGTTTCCTTTCAACTATACTATTTTGTTGTAGAGTATCAACACTAGACGTTTGATGTACTATTCCTTTTTTTGCAAAGAAATTAGTTATAACAAATTCAGTCCCGTTATCACTTCTTATTATTTTTATTATTTCCTCAAATTGTGTTTGAACAAAAGTGACAAAATTTTCCAAAATATTGACTATTTCAGATTTTTGTTTTAAAAGAGAAATTCATGCGTACCTCGAATAATCATCAACTATGGTCAAGAAATATTTATGACCGAGAATTGATGGTATTGAGTATGGTCTCCATAGATCAACATGAATCAAATCAAAACATTTTTTAGATTTAGATGTACTAAGAGGAAAGGGAAGTCATTTTTGCATTTCAAAATGACAAACATCACAAACAAAAGATTTTTTATATTTAACAAAAGGAAATTTATTTTTGATAACATCAATAGATTTGTTTGAAACACGCCCTAACTAAAACTGCCAAAGGTTTTTGAGATCACTAGTAGTAAAATTAATAGTATTGGTGATATGTGGGGATTTGACAAGTTTGATTTGAAGGTTTTGATAAGAAGGGATCCTAAGTATATAAAGTCTGTCTTTCATCTCATCTGAACCAATCATTTTCAAAGATTTCTTATCTTGAATGTGACAACCACTAGAGTCAAATGTAATCACACATGATAAATTATCAATCAATTTTGCTATTGAAAGAAAATTAAAAGTGAAATTAGGAATATACAAAGCATTATCTATGACATGATTTTTATTGAGAAAAACACTTCTAGAATAATTAGCAATGACTTGATTTCCATTTGATAATTTGACATCGATAGGATTAATTTGATGATATAAAGTGAAATGACTCAAGGATGGACCAATGTAGTCAGTAGCACCACTATCAATAATCCAAGAACTAAAACAAGGAAGACATTTGTTACCAATGTGTGTTGTCATGTTGGAAGGAATAAAAGACATTTGATTAAAAGCATTGTCACTGGATTTAGACAGTTGTAGAGAGGGGCTAACAATGTTTGATATTGTTCAAGAGTAAAACCAATTTGCTGAGAATGTACTTTTGAACTTGAACCTTCATGATTCTGCTGGTTAGTATTACAATTTGCTTCCTGATTTTTGAAACTAAGATGGAAAACCATGCTTCTAATCAGTGCTCTGAAATCAGTGCTCTGATACCATATTATGAAATAAATATCATATTATAAAATGAAGAGATGAATAAAAATGGACAAAAGATATGAGAATAAAAATATTCTCTTACTTTTGTATGTTGATTAAAAGCAGAGGTCTGAATATATACAAGTAACGTACTCATTATAGTTATAGTTAAAAAAAGAAAACAAATAAAAATATTACAATCTAATAATGTCATAAATTGATGGTAGTAATAAACGTAATTGATGGTAATTTGATTTTGTCATAAATATCATAAAAACAAAATCACAGAATTAGTGTTAGTTTCTTTTTAGAAGAAGTCTTGTATTCATATCTTCTGAAACTAACTGACACAACAAGAAAATAGGAAATAATTGACGGCCAAAAACTGTCGGTAACGTTACACATCCGTCAGTAACAAAATATTATCGACGGATCTCCGATGGACAATGAAATCGTCGGTTATTGAGTTGTAGAAAAACTAACCGACGAACTATGACTTGCCGTCTAAATACCGACGAAACTAATCAATCAAAAACCAAGTGTCGGTAAACGCCGTCGGCTACATGATCAACAATATATAATCTTAAATATTTATCATTTTAATTCAAATATATTATTTATAAATTGTCAATAAAATACAATTGTATTAATTAAAGTAATTTTGACGTGTAAAGTAATTAAAATACTTGCACCGT
>Ga0099825_1009670_pt1 | contig 10872 bp, 6 predicted proteins | sample SiratroredBW_FD_76838 | JGI IMG/M metagenome (GOLD analysis project Ga0099825, IMG submission 76838) | Root nodule microbial communities of legume samples collected from California, USA - Siratro red BW | ecosystem: Host-associated > Plants > Roots > Nodule | place: USA: California | collected...
ACTGTTTTAAATACATGTGTGTTCAATTCTCTTCCCAGTATTAATCATTAATCACTTATTCATACATGCATATTTATTTCTTAACAATGAAAGAAGATGGTGTCTGGAAAAATAAGCAAAAGAAGAATACGGAGGAGTATATGGATACATATAAGACAAAGTATCTGCTTGAGTTATAAATAGCCAGTTAATAATTCATGACCTTCAAGACTTTAACATGTTCTGGATAGTACTATACTATCTGTATTTGTGTGGTTTTACAACATGAAAGTGATGTATCTAACAGAGACAATCGTTCACGTAATTGCTTATAGTCGTACTCATTTGTCTCATAATCTTAACAACCTTTCTTTAACTTTTTTTGGAATGCGTTTTCTGATGTGAGTTAGAGACAAACAGAAGCGGTCGAATTTGTTAGTTTCCGGAGTAGACAACTGTATGTGGTCCAATATTGTTTGCTAGAAAGCTTGAGATTATATTCATATGTAGATATAAAGATCCACCGACTGAAACTATCCAAAATGTAATGCACTATTGTGCATTTTCTGTGTATTTTTGTCTTAAATTTTGTTTAGGTTGATCGGTGTTGCTTCAATTGATTCCAGTCTCATGCTATGGTCACATACACAGTTTTAGATGGTGGTACAGTCGCATTAATTTGTGACTGTTACGAGTTGATATCATGTGCTATCAATATGGTCCTAAAACATGACCTAATGCTCAGTCCTAGTAGTAATTGCAAAAGAAAACGTTGATGAACAGTAAAATGAGACAGCTAAAAGTTGTCCTTCCTAATTTGGGAGTATATATCTTTGAGATATGAATATATATTTATATACATAAAAGGTAAAGGATAAATATAATTGTATGCAGTGTCTAATGGGGTATCCATCTTTCAATGCTATAAAAATTGATTACTGCAATTAAGACATTTTGCAGCAACACCATGTTATGCAATGTAGAAATGCTAAAAAAATTTATTACTGCAATTAAGACATTTTGCAGCAACATCATGTTATGCAATGTAAAAGAATATTTTCAAATTCTATTAAATATATTAAGATTTCATTCCAGATTAATGTCAATTTTACATGACAGACTCTTCAATTAACTAGTCATTCTGATTATCAATATCACTATAAGGTAGCTTTTGTGCTTGTGAATGTGCTGTTTGAAGAAGCCAAGGGGAATTTGAAAGAATGCCTCAAAATCACAACGGAAAAAAAAAATTCAAATCTCTATACTTCGATCGTGCTTAGATATAGCTAAGTTTTGATGACGATTAACCTTGCCCTAAATTGCATTCGATAAAAAAAAAGTTAAAAGTTCAACTAAATTATTTATGTGACTATTTGTGCCTTTCATAGTTACTTGGAAATTTAGTTTGGCATGGATTCTTATAAATGTGTGTTATCCTATTAATTTCAGACAGCTGTTGAAGATGATTGCTTTTAATTTAGGTATATGACAAGAAAAATCAGTGAAAATGGATTGACAAATAGGTTGTGTTTAAAGGTACTAGACTGGTTATAATTAGTATATATTGCCTTCCAGTGGTTATTAATAATATGTCAATCTAAATTTCTTGGGATAGATATGTTCTCTATTAAAATGTTTAGTAATTAACTTACATAACTATCATTTGGGCTTAAATAATACAAAATAATGCAAAATTTTCTCAAGAACAATCCCTAGCAAAGATTGGTCCTAGTTCAAATCATGCATCTATGCTTATTTGCTTTTAAGAAGCTAAAACCAGGTATATTTCGAATTGAATTATAGTTCTGATAAATCATAAATACTTCACATTATTTGAGTTTTCTGAATTTACTTTGTGACATTTTCTTTGCAGACATTGCATCGTGAGATGTGCTGCTTACTCCAAATTATTGTAATGAAAAATTAAAGATTGAATGAAAAACTGAAAAGAGCCAAAATTTTGTGTTATACTAATTTAGGATGATTCTATTTTCATATTTAGTTTGCTTTATATTTGTTTCTCGTGTCATGTGCCAAGCCGTCCAATTTATTGCTATTCCATAAAAAAAAAATCGTGTCTTTAAGAGTGGTGTCCTCTAAAATAAACGTGATGTTTGTGTGGAATTTTGTCCATTAGTTGAAAAATAACAATAATGATTGGTTTTATATATGAATGTATTTTATTATAATCTAGTTTATAAAATTATATAACTTGTTATACATATCATATATGAGCGTGTCTTTTGTCATAATTTCAACTGTTATTTTTTAACTTTTTTACCTTATAAAGTATTCGTCTCGAATTCTTAAAAAAAAACAAACTATGGTTTCTCTTTTAGTTAGTGATTCTCCTTGGAGCAATGGTTCGATGGAACCTCAATATTGTTGTATTCATTCTTTGATCCGTGGGCGCTAAGTATTCAATTACTTTGTATGATTCAGTTTCAACATTCCTTGGAGTGATAAATGGCAATCATAAACTCAGTGAAAATGTGGCCAATAAAAATCTTAGAGTTCTTTTTAATTTATTTCAATAATTTTCATAAAAAAAATCATAAGTAGCTGTGTTTTTTTTTTATCTTAATAAACTTATCGATTAAACTAGTGAATAAGCTCTTAGTTAGTTATTATTATTATTATAATAATAATAAATGTTTAGTTAACTGATTATCCAAATACATATATATATATATATATATGCTAGCAGATCAATTTTGTTTCAAGTTTGGTGTCTCGAATTTCTGTTCCAATGTATGGGGTTCGATTGAGTTTTCTATTAAACTTTCACCATACCTCATGCTGGAATCACTTACGACCAAGTTACGTGCTTTGGCATTAATCTTTGGAACTTTGATTTGAATACCCACATTCAAAATTCTAGTAACATTTTTTTATGGTTTTTTTTTTTTTTTTGGTTAAAACACTATTTATGTCTTATTATAGAAAGTTTGCCAAAATAAAAAGACAAGTTTGACTATAAAATTTCCGTACCTTTTAGTTGGAGGAGAAGTACACGGAAGATATTTCCTTCTAAAATCTTCTTTTCATCAGTTCAAAACATGGTAAATTATGGAAGAAAAATGTTATAAGGAGTTCATTCCAAGAAGGAAACTGTTAATGTGTCCTCATTTAGTGAGACCAATATGTAATTAGTTGAATCTATAAATAGCTGAGTTTATAATTATTTTCTTTGGTAATCATCACGTAGAAATTCTGGATAAAAATGTTTTTAAGCATATTTGTAGTTATTCAAAAAATAATCTAATTAAATATTTTTTTTGAGATCATAGTATAAAAGGAAGGTATCTCTTTTTCTTTACCATATCATATGAAATGGCAAAAGATAATGGAGGCTAACGGAGATGTTGAAGATAGATAAACTAGACGTGGTAGAGAAAATGACAGGTGAGTTATAGCAACTCATAAAACATCAAATCACATGGCAATGACCTCAGAAATTGTGGCATACAAACTTGTTATGTTGATTGGTCAATGGTCAATATGCAGCAACTAAGGATAAGTTACTTTATTGGATGGATTATGGATAAAGCTCCATAATGTTCTATGGTCTAAATCTTCAATGCAATCTAGAATTTCTCACATTGATGTATGTCATGGATTATATATAAATAGTGTCATGGATTATATATAAATAGTGTCATGGATTATATAGTTTATTTTGCTGCAATGAAAGGAAGACATATAGGTAGGCTGTTCAAACCTCTTTTTGTGAATAATTTGGAATTGAACTGGGTGAAGGAAGAAACAGTAGATTGTACAAATTATGTGGCATATATGTGGAAAGATCGGGTTACTTTGTAAACTACACCTTATTATTTAGCCATCTCTTATTTGTAAGGCACGTGCTAACTAGTAGAGTAAGTAATCATGGACCTTAATGATTTTTTTATAAAAAGGTTGACACATCTCTAAAATATTTTTTTTATTCGATTTATTTTTTATTGATAAAAAATTATTAGAAATATTGAGTTGTACATATTGAATATCAAGGATATTGATAGAAAAAGAAGGATATTTATAGAAGAAGGTGAATAGAGATTTTAAATAAGAACTATGACATTTGTTTGATAATTATATAAAGATTTATTTTATCAATAAAAAAAATTGACGTGTGTTTTTAATATTTAAATATTTGTTCTACATTTATCTTCCAATCTATATATTTTTTTTAAAATATGTTTTTTATAGAAAGGCTAAAGCTCAACTTTAAACTCTCTATAGTGATGATGATGCTTAGACTTATGTTGTTTAGGTGGTTGTTGATAGTAGTGTTGATTGTAATGACTATTTTTAGAAAATTCTTCTTGTGAAAGGGGGTTCATCATAATTTTTCTTTCTTCTACTCGATTCCTCATTGTGTTTATCTTTATTCTTTTCCATCAACCTTTCCATATCACATTCATATCTTTTATAGAATTTACCATTATTTTGTTCACCATCTCAGTTATTTCTTGTTTTAATTTCATACCCATTCTCCCTCATGATTTTTAACATTATCTTGAACATTGGAAGAAGGAGCAGAATCACTCATCTTTTGTTTAAAAGTTTTTTCACAATGATTTTAAAACACATAAACAAAAAGAATGAGTGATAAAAAGTTTTTCACAAAATGTTTTTTTTTTTTAAGTTTTTGGTGAAGTTCTTAACAAGAAATAGAAATGAAAGGATTTCGAGTAAATTCCCAAAAAAGAGAGGTGCATCACTTGGAAAACTTAAGTACCAAGTCTTTCATAACTAGAATCTACATCTAAGTAGAAATTTATTGTCAATGGTGTACCTGCTTCTTTGGAAAAATTTAGGTTGAATTTCTTAAGAAATTCATTGCATTACTTATTAAGAGATAAATATTCCATCCTTGAGTTTGTAAAATGCAGTCTATGATATAAGTTTAATTCTTCCATCATTAACATTTCATCATGCTAGCAAAATCTTGACATAACATAGGGTTAGTTGACCCAAAAATTATGTCATAACATAAATTTGTACAACAAAAAAATAGTCTTTAGATTATAAAATGAAAAAGATTGAATCAACTTTACCTCTAGTAAATCCCTTCAATAAGAATTTTCCTTAACCTTTCATATTATTACATAGGTTCTTGTTTTAAACTATACAATGCTTTCTTAAGCCTGTATACATGATTTGGTTTCTCAAAATCAATAAAATCAGGAGGTTATTCCACATACACTTTCTCTTATACGTATTTAAGAAGGTACTCTTTACATCCATTTGAAACAACTTAAACTACTTAAGAGATGCAAAAGCAAGCAAAATTCTTATTGCTTCAATTTTTGTCATTGGTGCATAAGTTTCATCATATTTTATACCTTCTTATTGGTTGTATTCTTTGGAAACCAATCTTGATTTGTTTTTTTTTTTTTATGATGAGAACGTTTTCATCAAGCTTATTTCTAAACATCATTTGTACCAACAACCTATCATGTGCTAGTTTTAAGAACAAGAACCCATACTTGATTTCTTTCAAACTTATGCAATTATTAAGAACCATTTTTCAACCTTCAAGGTTTCTTTTACATCTTTTAGTTAAATCTATGAAACATAGGCCACATGTAAGCAGAAACTGCTAACCTTACCTCTTGTTGTGATACCTCTATATATGTCACCAACGATATATTCAATTTACAGATTTCTTGGAGTTCTTCATTATTGAGTTTCATGTCTTACTTCATCTTGATCTACATCTTTATGGATATTATCTTCTTCATCAAATTATCATGCATCATCGGGATCATAAAAAGATTTCCTTGATTCAAGAGGTATTGCCTATGAATTTGTTTCATCAAAGACAACATGAATCAATTCTTCCACAACTCTATATGTTTTATTATTAGATAAATAACCAAGGAATGTAGTTTCATTTGCCATTGAATCAAATTTATCAAGATTTTATTTTTCATTGTCAAAACAAAAAAATTAAATCTAAAAGCTTTCAAACGAGCCATATTCCTTTAAAAATCTCATATAAGATGAGTTTCAAAATAGGCCTAATGAAAATTCTATTAAAAACGTATACATGCAGTCCTCAAAGCTTCTAAAAAAAAGTTTGATAAATTACTTTTATTTAGCATTGTTAGTGCTAATTTTTCAAGAGATTTATTCTTTTCATTGTTAGTGCTATTATGGTGGGCATTGGAAAAATTATGTGAGATTTTATTATTTTTACAAAAAATTTCAAAAAAGACTCATTTTTAAACTTCTTATCATGTTCTTAAAAAATTAATTTTTGAATCATTCTCATTTTCTATAATCTTGATAAACTTTTTAAAGGCTTTAAAAGTTTCATTATTTGATGCAAGAAAGAATATCCAAGTAAACCTAGAAAAATTATAAACAAGAAATGCATAGAAATTTTCACCAACGTTTTTAGTTTTAATGACTCAAACAAATCCATGTAAATTAGTTCAAAAAGTTTTTGAGTTTGATATAATATTTTTAGCTTTAAAAGAATGCTTCACTTGTTTTCCTTTTGGACATGCTAAACAAACATTATTATTTGAAAAGTTAACTTTGACAAACCAATTACAACATTTTTTGAAATCAATTTTCTTAAATGAGAAATATGAATGTGTTCAGGTCTCCTACATCGTACCCGTGCAGACTCATCATTGCAATTAAACATGAATTGTCTCAAACACCAGCTTTCTAGATACCACAAACAGTTAGTTTTGAGTTTTCCATGTTACCTTTTGTCATGCAGCATAGTTTCTCTACTTGTGTGCTTGTTTTAGCCAATTCATTTTCAGCAAGGCTTTTTTATTTTCATACATCTCTTCAATTTCATCCACATATCTTTATCATTTATGCAAGAAAGGATTTTCATACAAAGATACCTAATTAAAGAAAAAATAATAATAAGTTTTATTCCTGTTTCAATCTGTGCTCTTTTTCCATACCAAAAATCTACACCTTGTTCAACCTATACTTTGTTAATCAAAATAAAACTCCAATCCTTGAAACGAACCAATCTTAAAAATAATTTCATTCAAAAAAAAATAATTCCGCAAAACAAGGGTGGTCCTGTTTTAGCTTCTTCGGACAAAAGATCTAACGAAACCGGTTGAAAATTATTCATTTATAATAACTAGTTGTAGTAATGTCGAAATATAAAGATGTAATACAGATTATTGTACATGACTAGATGTAAGATAAATCTAGTTTCATCCTAAATTATATACACAAACCAATGTTACTACATATATACAATTAAAACTAGACGATTCTCTGTCATATTCTTATACGATCAATTAAACTAATATATATAAAATTAATTAATTACGGTAAATCTTAAATTTCCAAATTACTCTTATAATTCAATTCAACCTATCAATATATTTTGATTTTAATGATTGCCTTCATGACTACCCTGCACATTAGACTCACACTTAATTCATTGTCTAAAATTTTAAAAATTTTGATTCTGGCTATATGAGATATTTGTTCTATAGATGAAATATATATATCATCTATATATATTAGACGACATATATTTACCCCTTAAACGAAAGTTTACAAACATTAGTATAATTTGTATTTAAAATTCAAGGTGTCAATAAATATCCGTGTATGTATATAATTATGCCTATCAGACTAAGATAAATGGTAGACGGTTGTTATATTTCTAACCTCTGGGTTTTTTTAAGTAGAAGGAAGTATAAGGTTAAAGGTTTTAGTTACTGGAATTTTTTTAAAATTCTTGATTAAAAAATAACTAAATTCACAGCATAATGTTTTAGTAGTAATCCACATACGATTATATTCATAACTTGTTTATGTACCAATTAATCACTTTATAAATATATATCAGACGGAATATGTCTATAGATTCCTACTAATAGTAAACGAAGGTATTATGCATATAATATATAAATCTATCGTACCTAAATTGCTCCGTATTCAATGCTCCAATAAACTAACTACGGGTATAACATATAATACATATAATAATGTATATATATTTGTCCTTTCAAAAGTGCTCTTCACGGCATATTCTTGTACATATATATTTGCGTATCAGGAGATTATATGGCACAAAATTATGTCGGATAGATTATTCCTTTATAATAAAGTTTGAGACTATTGATAATGAAGTGAATTAGAAGATGCACTCCTCTTAAACTATTTATAATATTTTAATATCATCTAAACTTTCATATTCTCATATTGCTTAGTAAAAAATAGAGACTTTAGATTGTAAATAGTTTAGAACGTTAGGAGTCGTACTTCCATATACGCAGGGTTTGTAAATTTAGTGCACTACTTGATTTAATATCGTTTTAAACCTTAGACGAAGTAATCTATTTTATTTTATAATAATTAGATAGAATGGTTTCTTTTGAAGTATATGAATATTCATATGTACTAGACAAAATGTGTCTATTTAAATTTTAATATAATTTCTATATGTAATTTAAGTTATAAATAAATACCAATAAATAGGTCTGCGTATGTTTGTCTATTTAACTGTGTATGTGTGTGTCTGTATATCAATATGTGTCAGTATGTGCTAATGTGTGTTTGTGTGTCCAATGTATGTGTCAGTGTGTGTGCTAATGTGTGTTTGTGTGTCCAAATATCAATGTGTCTGTATGTTAATGTATATGCATTTGTGTCTGTCTTTCTCTATATATGTGTCTGGAGTATGTTTGAGTCAGTATGTATGTATATATATATATATATATATATATATATATATATATATATATATATATATATATATATATGTGTGTGTGTGTGTGTGTGTGTGTGTTTGAGTCTGTGTCAGTATGTATGTGTGTGTATGTATATATATTCATGTATCTATATGTATTTTTTTTTAAATGTGTTTGTGTCTGTCTGTCTTTCTCTATATATGTGTCTTGTGTGTGTTTGAGTCTGTGTGAGTATGTATGTGAATTTGTGTATGTATATTTGTGTCTGAATCTGTATGTATTTTTTTTTAGATAAATCTAGATATTATTTTGTTATTATTTAATTTTATACGATCATTTATTTGTGTGTGTCTATATGTATTTTTTTTTAAGAATAAATCTAGACATTGTTTTGGTATTATTTAATTGTAAACCATCATTTATTTTTACAATCTGTTATTGTACCTATTAGATTCAATACAGTTTACTAAGTTAACATTTAATGAACTGCATTTATATTCCTTTCCAAAATTATTAGATGAAAGGATTTCTACAAAGTCAATAATCTTATAATCTTATGTTAACTTGTTTTTAGAAGGTATTACACACTCATTTATCTTCCGCTGCATCCTAAGTTAAGAATATGCATCGTCTTCAAAATATATAAAATTTGATTAAGGTCATCACATTTTGCATGTAGTAAAGACCATTTCAATCATCTCTAACATGTACAATCGTCTTCCTCAAGTTCTTATCTAAGAAATACAAGAATTGTTATGAAAAATCACATTACATAAAAGATCTTTTGTGAGTTCTTGTAAAAAATAAAATTAGTGGACAATTTAAGGACATTAAGGACACAATTATTGGTTTTAGCCTCTTTCCTATCCAACTCTCGGTTGTGTCCTCCTTTTTACCCTATGCTCAGTTGGCCTCCTTTCCACGTAATTTCCAACTCGTCTCGCTTGTGTGACGTGGCTTTTTGTACTAGGTGTACCAAAACTCCTCATGTTTTTTCTCCATATTTGTAAACCTGTTTTTCCTTTCGTTAGAAATCATTGTTGTCCCTCCTTCAACTATCATTGTTGAGTTTTCAGTAATTGGAGCCTCTAGCATTAGTCCAATCCTAATTTCTTCACTTTAGATAATAACTACTACTTTATTAATCTGTGGAACCTTCTCTTTTCCCAAAATTTGGACTCAAACATTATCATATTTAGTAGTCAAGCCTACCTAAAAAACATAGTCTCTATCTTGTTTAATATACACTTTCAGATTGTTGAGTCTTATGAACATTTTGCTTTTATAACCTTATAGTAACCCAATTTCATCCATAAGAACTTCAGCTGATTACCATATTCTGCAACTGATTTGCTCCGCTGTTTGGCAGACATAGTTTTCAGCTTTATATCATGAATTTGGGAAGCATCCTTTGCCTTAGAATAGGTTTGTTCTAATGCATCCCAAATTCCCTTTTTGATCGAAGGAACACGCCAGTATCATTGACTTTTGGAATCATTAAATTTGACAATCATGTCATGATCATGGAATCTTCTTCATTCCAAAATTTGAACACATCAATTTCATTAGGTGCATTATCAATTGGGTGACTAGCCTTGATGGTCTGAATGAGTTGAGATCATTTGATATAATATTTTCTCTTTAATCTGTAAGCAGAATGGACATTTTGCAATTCTCAGTCATACGAGGGGTTTATGCAACAGTAAAGGTTGCAATAGGGATAAGATAGGTTTTGCAATGAAGGTTGTAACCTACATCAAGAAGGCCCAACGATAAAGGTTGTGTTTTGTTGTACCAAAGATTAAGAGCTCTAAACCATATTAAATTTAGCAAGAATAATATATTTTTTCTATATATCAATAATAAGGCCATTGGACCCATAAATACATCATCTTGGTCGTTATTTTAAGAAATATAGAGGGTTAATCTAATTATAAGGAAACAAATCCCCGTAATTATGGAATTGTTTTGAAATACATAATCTTAGTATTAATAACATGATACACTTACAATAAAGAACAAAATTATAGAAAGAATAAAATAAAACATAATCAATATTATAGGTTTTTATAGAAAGCAATTTAGAAGGTTCCACACTTTATAAAATACAGTTGTAATTGCATTTTTAATGTTACAACTTTGCTAGTTACAAAAACTTGTAGGAGCAAATCAATTTTCAAAAATGACTCTCAAACTCTTTCAA
>Ga0099825_1009672_pt1 | contig 10869 bp, 2 predicted proteins | sample SiratroredBW_FD_76838 | JGI IMG/M metagenome (GOLD analysis project Ga0099825, IMG submission 76838) | Root nodule microbial communities of legume samples collected from California, USA - Siratro red BW | ecosystem: Host-associated > Plants > Roots > Nodule | place: USA: California | collected...
AAATATGATTTAGGTGTCTTTTTCACTGAAATAATATATTACTAAAAAATTATCCAACTAAATTTAGGTGCATAATTGACTTTTTTTTTTTTTTTTTATTTTTGGTTTCTAAAATTCATAAATAAAAAAATTGAATTTTTAATTTTTTTTTTTTTTTTTTTTGTAAAAAAAAAAAAATTTTAAATTTTTTTTTTTAAAATGAAAATAAATAAATAAAGTTTAGAATTTAATTTTTCTATTAATGAATTCTGGAAACCAACAATAAAAAAAAAAAAAAGTCAATTATGCACCTAAATTTAGTTGGATAATTTTTTAGTAATATATTATTTCAGTGAAAAAGACACCTAAATCATATTTATAAAACTTGACATCAATATAAATTATTCCTCGCATAATTTTTCTAAGAGACATTCATGACACAAATTGAATATATCAAAACAGCAATTTCTTAGAAAAAATTGGAGTGTTTTTTATTCTTAAAGGGGATGCATGGAACCTTCCTCTTATTACTTCCATTGACGTAGTAGTATAATTGTCAATTTGATCATTGATTATTGTCTTTTTCAGTCCCTGATTTCCTCCTTTTCTACGAAAGTTCATTGTGATACAAAAAGAGAATAGTTTGTGTCTGAGTTTGGTCAAGAAGTAGCATCCTTGTTGAGAAAATGTGATGCAACTTTTGTCTCTCTAATAACAAAATCTTAATGCTACAGTACAATAAACATTAAGCTCAAATTGCTATTAAAATGCATGTAAATTCATTACATTTCAATCTGAAATGGTATGCTCAGCAGGCCTAGCGGTTTGGACTTCAAATTGTGACTTGGTGAATTTCTAATTAAGCTCTTTTCTATGTTGCAAGGTTGGCTAAGGAAGAACTACACGACAATAACACAAATCCAAGACTCATAAAAAACAACGAATAAAGTCATTATCTAAGTTACATAAACATGAAATCAAAGTATTATATGATTCCTATAGCGAAGAAAGGTTTCTAAATCAATTTTCACAGAGATGGCAGTGGGAATGATGTTCTTACTTCTTATGGTTGGTTTTGCAAACCCACTTTCATTTCATCACCAGGGATTTGAGTATAATAATGTCAGGATTGAAGGAGATGCTACTTTGTCACAGTCAGAAATCCAACTCACTAAAACCACAAGGTACCAAAGTAATGCTTACAGTGTTGGGAGAGTCACAAGTTTCGAGAGATTGCACCTGTGGGACATGAGCACAGGAAAACTCACCGATTTCACTACCCAATTTTCCTTTGTCATTTTCTCAAATGAGACTAGTTTTGGAGATGGCTTGGCCTTTTTCTTTGCAGATCCAGAGCTCCCACTTTCCAATCAGATACAACAAGGAGGTGGTCTTGGTCTTCTGGATGGTGACCAAGTATTGAATTCAACCAGACATCCATTTGTAGCAGTGGAGTTTGACACACACCAAAATTCATGGGATCCACCTGGCCCTCATGTAGGTATAAATTTCAACTCTATGAGATCTAACCGAACTGTTCCATGGTCCATTGATATTAGGCAAATGAAAGTTTATTATTGTGTAATTGAGTACAATGCAACCACTCACAATTTAAATGTTTCTTTCACTGGAAACACATTCAATGGCAAGCCAGTAAAAAGTCATGTCTCATGCAATGTTGACCTGAGATATTACCTACCAGAGTGGGTTATATTTGGCTTTTCAGCTGCTACAGGAGTTATGTTTGAGTTGAACACACTGCAGTCATGGTCTTTCCATTCAACTTTACAAAGTAATGAGAATGTGTCAAATAAGATACCTCCAATTCCAGCCCCACCAATCCTAAATCCCAGTCCTTCACCATTTTCCACTGATAAAATTAGCCCTAAACAAGAGGGAAACAAAGGTTTGTTGATGGGACTAGAAGTTGGGGTAGGCATAGCTGCAAGTTTCCTTGTTTTAGGGTTGGTTTGTATTTTAATATGGAAGAGGAGGACTAAAGGGAAAAAAGAAGATTCAGTTCTTGATCTGAGCATGGATGATGAATTCCAAAAGGGCATTGGACCCAAAAGATTTTGCTATAGAGAATTGGCAAGTGCAACAAATAACTTTGCAGAGTCACGAAAGATTGGACAGGGTGGTTTTGGTGGTGTGTATAAAGGCTACTTGAAAGAATTGAACTCCAACGTTGCTATAAAGAGGATATCAAGAGAGTCTAGGCAAGGAGCAAAGGAATATGCAAGTGAAGTTAAGATCATCAGCCAACTAAGGCACAGGAATTTAGTACAATTAATTGGTTGGTGCCACATGAAGAAAGATCTCCTCCTTATGTATGAGTTCATGCAAAATGGTAGCTTAGATTCCCACCTATACCGTGGAAAAAGCATCTTGACATGCCAGATGAGGTACAACATTGCCATGGACTTGGCTCTGGCAGTGTTGTACCTTCATGAAGAATGGGAGCAGTGTGTGCTTCATAGGGACATTAAGTCCAGCAACATTATGTTGGATTCAAGTTTCAATGCTAAGCTTGGGGATTTTGGCTTAGCTAGGCTGGTTGATCATGAGAAAGGATTCCAAACTACAATTCTAGCAGGGACAAGAGGTTACATAGCCCCTGAATACTTCACTACAGGGAAGGCTAGAAAGGAATCTGATATATACAGTCTTGGGGTTGTTTTGCTGGAGTTAGCCACTGGAAGAAAACCAGTTGATCTCAATGCTAAGGAAGGTCAAATAACCATATTTGAGTGGGTTTGGGAGTTCTATAAATTGGGAAAGTTGATTGAAGTGGTAGACACAAAGCTTGGGGGAGCATTTGGTGAGGAAGAAATGAAACATTTACTGATTGGTGGCCTTTGGTGTGCCAATCCAGATTATACATCAAGGCCATCTGTAAGGCAATTGATTCAAGTGCTTAAGTTTGAAGCTCCTTTACCAGTTCTCCCACAAAAGTTACCTGAGCCAAATTATCATTCTCCATCTATGAATACAATATTTGCTGCAAGTTCTTCTCCCCTCTCTGGCTACATGTTAGAACCAAATACAATGTAAGTTGTAACCAATAGGGGAATTTGATGTACATAAAGTTGTTGGAATGCTCATGCTTCTTGAGTTTGGTACTGACATCTCAATTCTAGTACAGCATAGGCTACAGTTACAGGCGAGTTATGCTGATGGAGAACTGTAAAGTTTCCAATTTTACAGTTATGTGTAAAGATTGTTTGAACTCTTTGCATTTGTGTATGCGCACTGGTGTTCTTGTGATTACGTATAATTGTAAATTTGTGTTATAGAAACAGAGAAAATGAAAGAAATAACTGACATGCATGATTCTCCAATTATAAAATATTTGTGCAATTTACTAAAATAAACTTATATTCTGTGATTTCTATCACCGATTTGACCCATAATCATAATCAATCCTCTCACCACGCCACAAGTTTTTCTGTAAAATCTGTGACTAAAACTACTTTGGACACACAATAGATTCAAAATTTGTGCAAAATGAAGTAGAGGTCATTACTAAAATGAGGATTAGGAATTTGGGACAGCTCCTAGGATGGTGCACCAAGAAAAATGGTTTTACGTACCTATTGAAGACTTTTCTTGCGAACGAATTTGGGAGGAGAAAACATTGGTTTCACTTCACTCCTCCTTGCTACATCAAACACTACAAGTTGGAGACTTTCACCTTCCCATTACATTTTTTTTAATAATTTATTATTTTTTAAATATAAAAATGTTAAATATTACATTTGCATTTAAGGACTTTAAATATCTATTTTTCACTTTAAACATTTTGTTGTAAAATTATGATATAGTAAATATTTCATAAATCAATACATGTTTTTTTTTTCACTTTAGAGTACTTTTTCATACTAATAACTAAAATTGGTTAAAAATTAAGATTCAAATTAAGAAATCTTTACATATTTTAGACTAGTAAAATAGAAGTGAGATGCTCACTATTTCAATTAAAGATATTAATTAAAATTGTTTCTTGTAAATATTTTTTTACTTATTTGACACTATTTTTATATGTTTATTATGTTTAACAATTAACAACAAAATTAATAATAATAATAATTAACAAAATCGTAAAAAAAAATTAAGGCATACAAATTTATTTTAAATTAAAACAAAAAAATATAATGATAATAATAATCATAAGAATAATTTTAATTAAATTCATATACATTTAATTTAAATAATAATAATAAGAATAATAATTTTAATTAAATTATACAAATTTAATTTAAATGATAATAATAATAATTAATTATTATTATTAAATTCATAGTTATTATTATCATTTAAATTAAACTTGTATGAATATTATTATTATTGTTATTATTTAAATTAAATTTATAAGGATTTAATTAAAATTATTCTTATTATTATATTATTATATTATTTTAATTTAAAGTAAATTTGTATGTTTTAATTTTTTTACTGTTTTTTTAATTATTATTATTTAATTATTACTATTAATTTTTTTTAATTATTAAATATATTAAATATAGTGCTAAATAATTAAAAAATAATTGTATTGTATATATATTTTAATTAATATCTTTAAATCAAATCGTGAACAAGTCACTCTTATTTAATCTTAAAATTATGATTAACTGTAAAAAAAAGTTTAATTTAAAATCTGACAAGATTTGTCTATTTTAATAAAAAATTTATTTTTTTATTTTATAGATTAATATGAAAAGTACACAAAAATAAAAAAAAAAACATGTCTCATATTGACTCATTTTTCCGCTAATCTTTTTTCAAAACTTTAGTTTGGAATGCATTAAGGAGATTCACTGTTTAATAGAACTGAAAAAAAAACTTTAGTTTGGAATGCAGTAAGGAGATTCACTGTTTAATAGAACTGAAATAGGGTGCATTGCACTGGAAACAAAATGGGATCCACATTTTGTTGGTTTGTTTGAAAGGCAAGTGTTTAAAGTTAACATCATTATCCCTCTTCACTCTTCAACAAATGTTAATGTCAATGGATATCAGTCTTGTTATCAAAGGCTGGAATAGCTTCAAATCTTTAACCTAAAGTGTTTTTTGCTCAACAATATTGCTTGCACTGCAGTGGACTAGTCAATTTCACAAGCACTTCAAATACCAATTCAAAATAGTTTATTCCCAAAATTACCAGGCAATGGAAATAACAATATTTGAAAGAAGTGTCAAACATATTAACTCTGAACCTAAAAAATGTTTAATTCATGACAACATATGTAACTGTGAGACATTGAATAATTGATGTCTCCATATGGTGGTCATGTGCATATTCCAATTTCCAACAGGAACTGTAGATGGAGCTTGGGTTTATCAAGTATCAAACATTTTTTAAATGTTGTTGATACGATCTAACTTAGAAAGAATTCATCTTCTCGTGCATGGCACTGAATCTTTTGTGACGTAACCATCGACCACACTGTCCAAAATTAAAGTGACACAAATTTATGAATGATCATTCTTATGGATATCCTCAATTGGACATCAGAATTGATAAATAGGAATGCGAAAATTAACCACTAATTCTCATAAATTAAAAAAAATTATATTTTTTAATTTGTTGAATTATTATTTTTTCTTAAATTTATATTGTTTTCCTTTTATTCTTAATATTAAAGAGATATACTATAAGGAATAAGGAAGAGCGTGAACCAGCTAGCACCGAACAGGTAAAAGTTTTATTGCTTCTAAATACTTTTTATTCTATAATAGATTTAGAAATTGATCAACTCTATTCTATGTTTATAGTAATGTTTTTTCATTATATTTTATAAAATCTTTAATTTTGATTTTTTTTCACAGATTTAATCCCTTTTTAATTATCACCAACTATAGTGGTGATTTTATTTTTTTTTCATAATTTTGACATCTTGATTTTTTAATATAATCGATAAATTTGTTTAATTTTTTGTTTATATTTATTTGTATTTTCTTTTATGTTACGAACAGGACACCCACTTTACCTATTTCATTTCGAGATATTATATCACATAAAATAAGATAAAAAATATTATAAATTTAAAGTTTTAAAATATAAAAGTTAAATATTATTTATAAATAAAATTGAATGATTTAATTATTATGTCTTTAAAATATCGTAAAAACTATATAGTCATTAAATTATAAACCATCTTTTAAAAATAAAATAACAGTATTTTCAAAAAAAATATTATTTTAATATAAAGAAATCTTTAAAATATGATTCAATTTATTAAGTTCTTATTATGTTTACATGTGAATTAATATAAATAAAATAAGAATATGAATGGCACTTTATTAATAGCATAAAAGAGATAATTGTCTATTTAAGATTAAATTTTAATATCATTACTTTTTATCTGTCATGGATATTCTCCAAGTTACTAAGTTAGAAACTAATCACTTTACAATAATGTGATTATCCTAATTTAATGAATTTTCACACAAACACATTAGGAATATAAATGTCTCGAATACAAGTGTCTTGCTACATGAAGTTCTAAATTCACGTACGCGTCATTTAAAATACCTTAAAAAATATGAGTGTAATTTTTCTATAAATTAGAGATTCATTCCTTTATATAAAGTTCTTTATTTTTTTATATTTTCAAACATTAGTTTTTAATTTTCATAATTTTTAAAATTTAATTATTATGTGTGTCACTTTATAAAAAAATATGGTCAATGATCTTTTTTATGAAAAAATAAATAGAAAAAATATGAATCTAAAACATATAAAGAGTATACAGGGATGGTTGATGTATATCTTGAAACTAGAACGAATCCAATTGTCATCTAACATCAGAGTTAAAAGGTACAGTTTCTTCTTACTTCTATTAAAATATTTGTTTTTTTTTGTCATACTCATTAATATTTCAATAAAGTGTTTTTTATGTATTTTATAGAAAATTTGAAGATAAATATTAATTATTCACTTGGTGTATAGAATAATAATAAAATACTTTGTACTTTTTATTTTTTTAATTTATAAAAGGAAAATTGTTTTTGTCATATAAATTACAAATAATTATTAATTGTATTAATTATTATCAACGTTATTGCGTAATTTTTTATTTAGAGAAAAACTTAAGATAAATAGTAAGCATTCACTTAGTGCAGAATACTAATAAAAATATTAACTTTTTACATATTTTAATTCATAAAAAAAACAAACGAAAGTTATTTCCCATCAAAAAGTATAAATTAATATCTTATCAAGTAAATCAATTTATTAACAACAACGATCATGCATACTTATTCAATCCTTACAGAACAATTAAATTAAAGATACGAGAATTCAATCTAAAATAGGAAAATCTTCCAAAATCAAAAAATAAGTAACTTTATAATTTTGCCTTAAAGATACGAGTGGACCTGAAATAGAAAGATATTAATGTACTAAAATACATAAATTTATTTGTAGAGCGAATGTAACTCATTTTACAGTGATATTCTTCCTTTAAATGTGACAAAGTATGAGATATGTATTAACTTTATTTATAATAAATTTTTGTAAACTATCTGTTTCAGTATTTTCTTAATCAATTATGTTTTTTTTTTTTTCATTTTAAATGCAGAGTCCAATTCTTACAAGTGAATAGTTACACAGATGTTAACTTACCATGGATTAATTAGTACTAATAATCAGTGATTACTCGTCTGTATTGTTAGTATTAATCATGAATTACTACCAACGGTCGAATTATTTATCATCATTATTAAAATATATTATTACATTAATCCTAATTATTTAGTTTGTAACTGCAGGGAGGAAGAGATAAGAGCGAAGCAAACGGTCAAAACGTGGAGACGTAGTGTTTATTATATTAAAAAAGTGAGATTAAAATAATTAAAAAGTGATTAGAGAGTTGCAGATATATATGCATGGAAGAAAGAGAATAATAAAAAATGATTAATAGTAGAAGTGTAACGGTATATAGAAAAATGGATGTCTGAGATGGCTCACACATCTATTTGTCCGGTAGTCGGTCAGATCCCGAAATGTTGTTGTTTGTTGATGATACATAGATAACTACATTACTCGCTCTCTCTCTGCGCTTACAAGAGTGATGTGATGCCACTTCTCCTTCTACCCTTGTAACGCCACCACCATCTTCCATTAACGCCACGCACACACCTTTCGCTTTCTGCCACCCCAATAACCCAATCTCTCGTTTTGTTTTTTACCCATCACAATCCCGATCTCAATCCCTTTTTTTTTTATATATTTTCGTTCCCTTGTTGTGTTTGAGATTGGATTGCATAATCCCTTTGACGCTAAGATTGGGTGTGGTGTCAAAATCTGTTAGGCTCACCCAACCCAGACGCAGATGCAGACTCTGGGTTTGTTGGTGGCTCCTGTTCTTGGATTTTACCACAGGTTCCTCCGATTTTTTATCCGCTTCATTCTCCTCATGTTCATGGATTTCCCTTCCACCTTCAACTTCCTCATCCAACTCACTGAACTCGGTTGCGGTTTTCTCCTCCTAGGTTACGTTTCTCGCATCTCAAACATCATCGGACTCCTATTGATCTTCCTCTTCTGTCTCCGCTTTCTCCGTTCTCCGCTCCTCTCCAAGGACGAAAAACCGCCCAGAGAGGGCAATTTGAAGGAGGAAACAGAAAATAATAACAGTACCAATAATAATAATAATAATAATAATAATAACAATAGTGGTAGTGGTGGTAGTGGGTCGAGGGAGGAGAGTTTGGAGGACGAGGTGTTCGACGTAATGTCCCTGAGGAGGATGGTGAAGGCGGAGCGGCAGCGGTTCAATGCGGCGTGCGCGGAGATTGAGAAGGAGAGGGGGGCGGCGGCCTCCGCGGCCGAGGAGGCGATGGCGATGATCCTGCGGTTGCAGAGCGAGAAGAGCGCCGTGGAGATTCAGGCGAAGCAGTTCCGGAGGGTGGTGGAGCAGAAACAGGAGTATGATCTTGAAGTGATTGAGTCGCTTCAGTGGACGGTGGAGCAGGTGGAGTCACAGAAGAACCTTCTCGAACGGCAGTTAGGGGTTTTGAGGGAGAGGCTTAGAGACTTCGTCAATGATCACGAGATTGAGGAGCGGCATGAACAAGAACATGAACCGGAACATGAAGAAGAGCATGAACCGGAACATGAAGAAGAGCATGAACCGGAACATGAAGAAGAACATGAACCGGAACATGAAGAAGAATATGAAGAAGAACATGAAGAGGAACATGAAGAAGAACATGAAGAAGAACAGGAACAGGAACATGAAGAAGAACATGAACAGGAACAAGAAGAACATGAACAAGGTACAGCCAGTGATGTTGATTTTGAAGTTGATGTTGATGTTGATCTTGATCTTGATGTTGGTCAAGTAGAGAATGATCGTGATGAGGATGCCGATAGTGGTAGCGGGTTCTTGAATTTCTCTGTTGAGTATAATGATTTAGATGCGGCCTCTTCGCAAAATCCCTCTCCCTCACAAACACCACAGCACTTGTAAGGTCACAAGGTGCACATGGACATGGTTGTTCAATGAAAAAAGCAGTGCCTTTTTTGCCTTTCAAATGTAAATTTTCATTATATTTCTTTGCTGTTTGTTTTATCCACATGTTTCATTAACAGTGTTGATGAAATAGCTACACAGGAATATAGGTTCAAAGTTGGTTCAGGTTTGCTGTACTGTTTGTGGTTGAGTGAATTTCATGATGCACATTTTACACTATCTGTCCCAGTGACCAGGTTTTAAATTGCTTTTGTTCTATTCCGTTACCTTCTGGATTGTTATTTTCTATCTGGTTTGTTGAAAACGTTTTTGTTAAAAACCTCGCTATAGAAATGTATACGAGTTGCTATCTTCATTGAATGAGTGTAGTAGAGTTTGGTATCTGATGAATGAAGAAGCAAACAACCTAGTAAAGTGGTCCTGGAGATTGGTCGAATCATATGGGCCAGTGGTAGTGTCAAGTGGCGTTTGTCGGGTAATGTCACAAGCAGATAAAGGACTTGTTCGAGAGTGACCTTACAAAAATCTTCTACTAGTCTCTGCCCAAAGTATTCTACTTTTTCGTTCTTTACATCTTTAGGAGATTCAGAACCAGAACTTAATTTCTGAATGTTTGGGATTTAGTGTAAACTACTGCAGGAAGTTAATCTCAATTCCAGAACTACCTTTAGGCTCCAAGATACTGCAGGAAGTTCATGTTATAGAAATCAAATTTATCTTCTTTTGAATGACATACGAATGGGTTTTGGTCTTTCTTTCATATTTTATTAGAATTAGTAAAATAAAAATATTTCGTAAACCTTTAGTCCTAGTTAGTAAGGTAAGATACTTAGGCGATCTTTATTTAAGGGTCAGATTAATGAAAAACTGTTGTGGGTGATTGAGGTAACAATGTGACTGTAATCGCTCCCCCAAAACAATTTTTTATCAATTTCTCGTCGTTTCTGAATGTATTTTCTTATTGCCTTTTTTTAAGTGGAAGAAACAGGTTTCTATTATTTAGTTTAAAGAAATATGGGTGTGTCTAAAAAAGTTAAAAGAAATATGTCAAATAGAGGGGAAAAAAAGGCTATTGTAAAGAAAATAGAATGTACGAGCATTAATTCTTGATTCTTGACTTCATATCTGGTTTCTTGTTTATAAGCTCAAATGATGAAATTCGTGAAAGAGTCTCCTTAATTAAATGTAAAAAAAAAAACATTAATAGTCCTTAAGTGTTAAAAAAAAAAAAAAAAAAAAAAAAAATTTTTATTTATTAAATATTAATTAATTTTTTTTTTTTTTTTTTTTTTTTTTTTTTTTTTTTTAAAACTTAAAGACTATTATTTTTTTTTTTTTTACATTTAATTAAGGAGACTCTTTCACGAATTTCATCATTTGAGCTTATAAACAAGAAACCAGATATGAAGTC
>Ga0099825_1009673_pt1 | contig 10868 bp, 7 predicted proteins | sample SiratroredBW_FD_76838 | JGI IMG/M metagenome (GOLD analysis project Ga0099825, IMG submission 76838) | Root nodule microbial communities of legume samples collected from California, USA - Siratro red BW | ecosystem: Host-associated > Plants > Roots > Nodule | place: USA: California | collected...
AAAAAAAAAAATATAAAAAAAAAAAAAAAAAAAAAAATATATATATATATATATATATATATATATATATATATATATATATATATATATATATATATATATAAACAATATTGATTATATGAGAGTTTGGTAGGTTATATCTAACCTCAACAACAATGGGTTTAGTTCCTTATAGGCATAAGAACTTTAAACATACAAGATGAATAATGGAAAGAGAAGATGATTACACCAAAAATCCTAAAGTTGTCATCCAAAACTGATTCTTTTTCTTCTCTGGTTCTCAATGTCTAAATCCTAACATAAACACTCATTAAATAGAATTTGAACGATGTTCACCTTGACGTCACTTTTCTAATATATGTATTTTGAAAGTTTTAAATCAATTAATAAGGTATATTAGAAAAAAAATCATGAATCCAATAGATAAAGTGTATTGCAACAGAATAAATTAGAAAGAAAGAAAACTTTATCTATTAAATAATGAATCTTAGACAAAACCTTGATTGTGTATTATAGATATGAATAAAGAATATGATAAAGCAGTACTAAGGTATAAGAAGTGTAGTGTAGGCCCAAATAAAAAAAAATCTATCACATGATGTTGATAGATTGAGGTAATTCGACGTAAAGAAGTTGGTAATAAAGCTCTAGAATTTGATATAGAATAGCTGAATAATCTACTATATGGTATTAAACAAAATATCATTCTTATACATAATTTGCTCAAGATATAATTTATAATCATAATTCTTTGTGTATTAATTTTTGCTACATACTTTTATACGTCTACTTTATTCAGCAATAGTATAGTAAATTCATTTCATCTAATGAAGCAAAAGTGAATGAGATAATTGTATAAATTTTAATAAGTTCAATCAATGATTCTACTATATACAAGTGATGTAAGAGCTTTTACATAATATTTCATCTTTTATACTAAGATAGAGGTTGAAGTCTTATCGTGTTTCTAAAGTTTACTAAATTTTAATAAACATGTTTTTAAATATTTTTAAATGCTAAAAATTATTTATCTTTCATTATATTATCATATTGATCAATATATTGGTATAATGTTACTAAATGTGATAAATAATGAATCAATGATCAAATGAAATTATGTATAGAATAAGTTGTTAATAATGATATGTATGTATAAAGAAAAGGTCACAATTTTTGAGACGATTTATGAACATTTGTTTAATTTATGTATTAAATATTGACATCTATGTTATAACAGAAATTTTTAATTATAATGAACGTACATTAATTCATTATTCTTTAATTTATTTATAAATATAAGTACTGTTTGAATAAGATGTTAGTCTCTAATAGAACATACTTAATATGGGTCTTGTAAAAAGTGTGTCAATATTTTATTTATTAAATATCTTTAATGTATAGATCTATGTATGATTTATATGATTTTGCATGTTTGTATTGAATTAAAATTAGATTGTTTATGAATTACTAAAATAACTATTCTTTTTATAGTAGAAATTTATTTTTAATAATTTATCCTTGTATATGTTGTTTATGTGGTGACGATCTATTACTGGATTATATACATGAGCGATAACAATATAGGTGAAAAATAGCGTGGAAAAGACTTTTATTTTACTTGTTATTTTATAAATATTGATGAGTATATATTGTTTAAATTGTATTTTTGAAATACATTATACTTTTTACATACCTCTCTTGGGTTTATAGTATTATGCATGATATTTTTTAATGTTATATAAAAAAATATACTATGTTATTCATTTAAATATAGAAAATGATAATTTGATAATCCCTTTTCTATAATGATAGTAATATTTAAATTAATCCATACATTTTTTATTTCAACGTTATCTTATGTAACACCGTGGCACCGCCTATCACGTGGAATCCCCCTGTTGAGAAAACTGATTGGCCATACACGTGTTCGGTTGTCAATGGAGAAACAAAAGACGGTACCGTTGAGGAGCATATTTCAAGGATAAATCGTTTTGCTCATTTATCATGAACATTTTTTATTTAGTCTTTACCAAACAAATATATAGAATGATTCTGAATTCATAAAGAATTCAAATTAATTCTTAATATTTTGATTTATAATAGACCAATTCATAGTTAACTGCTAAGTTAATCTTGAAAATCATATTTGAATAATAAAATAGTTTCACAAATTTAATAAACGAAATAATTACAAATTCGTGTATTTTCCATATTTTACCGACATCAGTTAACCTTGAAAATCATATTTTAATAATAAAATAGTTTCACAAATTTAATAAAGGAAATAATTACAAATTCGTATATTTTCCATATTTTACCGACATCAAAATTCCAACATAGCGCCACTACCGCCACTTTTCCAACTAATTTAAGGACAGACGCTTGAGCAATGTCTCAAACCAAAGCGCCGAATTTTGGTTAGAATGTCAAATGAAGGAGAGAAAAGGAAACACGCGGCCAACGACGCCGTTTCGGACAGCCAGGTCAAGAAGCAGGCGCGCGACGTAACAGACGAAGAGGTCGAGGAATTCTCCGCCATACTCCGCCGCATGAAGACGACGGCGAAGTACTTCAGGCGCGGCGAAGGATCCCGGGGACGGTGGGCGGAGTCGCTAGAGGAGCAGATTGGGCAGGAAGTGAAAGAAAAAAGCGGCGTTGGGAATTTGGGTTTGGATCTAAATGAAACTCCCAGACAAGAGTGATTCATTTTTCCTTTTACCAGCAGCTAAACTTTTCTGTGATTATTTATAATGAAAGAAAAAAGTAAATTTGACTTATTTTAATAAATAAGTTAAATTTAGTTTATACAAAATTAAAATACTTTTTAAAATGATTAAACTAATAGCAATTTATGAACAGATTTTTTTAAAATTCGTTTGGAGAAGTTCGTTTTAGTATATTGTGTTGATGATTAATATGTACTTATCTTTTCTTTTACTTTCTACGGTTTGTGTTCAGGACAAATATTAATTCGTACTGGAAGAAATTAATATTCTGTTTTGTGTTAATACCGTATGAAGTTTGGTTATTTTATTTACTTTTTTAGTTATTGAACAAATTATTAATCTTATTGTGATTATCGTAGGCCAAAACACAAGTTCTTCGTCATATAAATTGTTTTCACGGTTTGTAAATAAAAAGTTTCTAACTAATACATTATTAATCTATCGGATTTTTATTTATTAATATGATATAATATAGTGCTAATATATGGCACTAATCTTTTATTACTTGTTTTTGTAAAATTATGCTATAGCAATAACTATATTAGTGGAATGAAGTATCGGTCAATTTTATTAAGATTATTCCTTGACAATTTAATTAATCATTTTTAATAAAGTTTTTTTTTATGCCATAACAAGATTTAAGCTTGATTCCTTAAATAGACATCAAGTTAAAAATATATTGATGATTTTGGTAAGCTGTCTATTACCAGACAGTAATAATACACAGAGCATGTAAATGATAAGAAATAAGTTAATTTTAAGAAACAACTAAAATTAACTAAATATTTACTACTAGAAGTGGATAACGGGGAATCTAAAGTGTTCTTTTTTTATGAAAATATAAATATTGAGCTGTTTTCTAATTTTATTTTAATTTTTTTAATGAAATAATCATTATTATGAATTTTATTATGTTTGAATAAATTTATTTAAAAAAATAGAAACATAAGAAATAGTTTTCTATTTTTTAAGGAACCATTGAGAATTATTTCTTATAGAAATTATAGGAGAGAATTAATTCTTCATAAAAAAAGTACTTTTCATCCTAAACCAATCTAAATTAATTTTTACAAAAGTTATTTAAAATAAATCACTTTCTAAATCATCACCATTTTTAAAATTACAAATAAAGACACCGCATATAGTGATGTCCTAATTCGGTTCCCACTCTTTGCCATCTCAACTTTTACGCAGTAAGATAATAGAATCACAATCATTAGACCTAAATCGCATATTTTTTTTCTAATATATAACATTACTTAAAGTTCGAATGTGTGTTTTAGTTTTTTTTTTTTTTTAATCACATACACTTTATTGAAAATGGAAACGTAACATTACTTAAAGTTCGAATGTGTGTTTTAGTTTTTTCTTTTTCTTTTAATCACATACAATTTATTGAAAATGAAAACTAAGACCGTGAAATTACACTAAATAATGAAAAGAAAAAGAAATAAAACAAACTATCAAATTAACTCACAATTAATAGAAGAATTAAAAAAATGTTTATTTTTTATGTTAAAAAATAATAAAAGGAAAAAAATCAAAATTTAAGGTGTACAAACTTTATCATCAAGTTTTTTACTCATAACTTTTAGTAATATTGAAAGCACTTTTAGCTAATTTTTCAGTTTTTTTAAAAATATGAATACATCTTTTCAACTCATCTAAATCACTAGAGAAATTTTGTTTCATTCAATCGGCTCAGTACTTAAAAACGAATTTACACTTTTCCTCAAATTTAGAAGAAAGAGCTTAAGACCTGCACTTCTTGAACATCCAACTACAATTCCATAAGGCATGAACAAATAACAATTAAGTGTAAAGTAGAAGGACTAAAATGAAATCCCTAAACTTCCAAACCAACCGTCATTGTGCCATCAAACTTAACCTCAATACAATCATAAAAAATTATTTCAATGATTTTTCAACAGTTAAAAAAGTATTTTTATGTAGTTTACGAGTCCTGCAAAGTGATTGGACTAGGTCATCATAATCATCAGAGTTTGAGTTAGAAGCCTCCTCCTCCAACATATTCGTCCACCTCTTAGAAACCAAATTTTGCATACCAGTTCTCTCTATGAAATTCTCTTCAAAAGCAAGAAGCTTAGAACTATTATTATCTATCCTTGGAACAGAGACAATGGGAGCAACCAAGCGGGGATTAAAATCCATAATATTCACATTTTCATGTTTATCCTGGAACAATATTTCATTTAGAACAGGCAATTTAGAAGAGAAATTTGAAAGAGTCAAACCAGACGAGTGAGTCAAGTCACCCTTAGGAGAAATATGTTGTATCTGCTCAACATTCTAAACCGGAAAGGCTTGTTGAGAATCATCAACAAGACTTGGTATCCCTTCTAAACTATCTTTCTTATCAGTAGAAGCAACAACATTACATCTTAAAAAAGATAGTTTAGAGTCATTACCAACAGTAATATTAACAACATTAACCACCTCGATATGTAGATTCACATTTTTCTCCCCTATTCCCAAGTTGTTCTTAGGAACATAGAGTTGTTTAGACTTCACTTTTGATTAAACCTACCACTTTGAGGGTAATGTCTACAAGCAGATAACATGTGGTCAATCATCTTACACAAAGAACAAACAGGCATAAGTTGTTCATACTCCACGTCAACCACAAAGGCAAATCCTAGACGTTCCACCAAAAGCTATTGCAACAAAGAAGAGAGTAGATCCACATCAACAAGCACCCAGACATAGGAGCCAAGGGTTTTCTTCATAGTACAATCATTTAATGCAAGAGGGATACCAATCCCTCTTGCTATAGAGAAAATAGCACGGGATTACCAATACTCCAAAGGGATACAATGAATTTTGACCCAATATTGCACCTTAGTAAGCTTCATAGTTGCTCAAACGAAGTCCTTGGTCTAGGTAAAGACCCTAAAAAATTCTTGAGAGAGATTTCAGGATCCAATCTCTAACACATGACTCATGTCTTTCAAAGAGGTGAACGAAAACTCATAAAATCCTTGGCCCAAGAGGAATCGCCTTCCAAGATCTAAGGGATTTCCAAATAAGGTCCAGCTTTTTGCACACATGAAGTAGTTAAATTATGTGTTATTTTTTGGTTTATCTTCATAATGAATCTTTCTAAGCTTGGAACCTGCTAAATTCCATATTTTTGTCTATTACTCAAACTTTTAATTTAAGCCCAATTAACCCAAATACAGAAAAATGACCCAAAATCTATTAATTACTAATTGATTCATTCCTATTTTATCATTATACAAAGGAAAGTGGTTAAAATAAATAAATATCAGACATCCTAGGGTTGCATTGGGCTTAAAGAGGTCCAAATGTAACCCTAGATGCACTAGGCTATTTTTCTAAACCTAATCTACTTATAGCCCAAATAAAATGCCTAAAATCCTATTTTACTTAGCCCAAAATGCAAGGCTCAAAATAAATTCCGAAACTAAATTGTACAAATTTTACAAATAAAGGTCTTGTATCTCTTATGCTCCATACTCTCTAGAATAATCTCTTCAAGGTTGAACTTGAGCTCAAAAGACTGATTGTAGGCCCAAACATACTCAAACAATCCCAAACTTTTGGAAAGCTCACGATCAAGCTTCTACATTTGTGAACTCTTTATTCTCATATGTAGCCTTTTAGATGGATTTCCATCAAGTAATAAATAAGTAATAAATTAAAATTAATTTAATTGATTACCTGATACTTAACCCATTAAAAATAAAGACTCTTTTCAACCTATTAACATGGAATAATCGATTAATATGAGTACATCAATTAGGTACATCAACATTTCTTTAAATCAGTGGTTTTCAAAATATATAAATAGAGAACTTTGCTCTGTATTTGAAGTACGGATTTTAAATACAAAATTTACGAGTAATCAAATAGTTATTAACATTTTTCATACACTCGTTTATACTCCAAATATTTAAAGAAGGTTCAAGTGTTGGTTTTTTTAATTGCCTATGCTATGTGGTAACATATTTTGTTTCGTAATTTGCTATGCTTTTTGGATTGGTTATCCAAGTTTGTATTTTTGGTGATTAAGAGTTGATAAAGTCATAATTCTTATGAGGGTGTGAGAGTTGATTGTGTTGTATATCCTTTTAATATTAAGAGTGTTGTATATCATTTTAATGGGGTTCAAGAATTGATTGTTATAATAACTTTTGAGAAAGTTAATGAAACTAACAACTCCGAGGTTGAATTGTTAAGACTAGAGTAGGATTAAGAGGATCTGAACCTGTATTAATTCTTGTGCGCTTTATTTTTTTCTTCCCTTATTCTTTATTTTGCTACACACTTTCTCTGGTATCAAATTTGATTTCACTTATAAGCGTATAAGCGTATTCTACTTTTTAGTCTTAAAGGTTTTTGGAAAAGAATCCCAAGAAGGAGAAAGTTTTATGAAAAAGTTTTTAAAACTAATTCACTCCCCCCTCTTAGTCGAACTAAGTCACTCCCTTTTATAACATAGGGAATGCTAATGTGGTAGCAGATGCTTCGAGTAGGACGACAATTCAAGTGTTAACTATGATTGAATAGTTTAGATATCTAAACTTGGGGGTAGAGCTACATGTTGATCATATTAGTTGTAGTAAGCTAACTATAACTAGTGATTTCCTTGGGATAGTTAAGGAAAAGAAATTGGTGGATCCTAATTTGAGACATACCATTGAGTTATTGGCTACAAATCATGCTAAGGATTTTGTGATTGGAGTGAATGGTGTTTTGAGATTCAGGGATAGAGTTTGTTTCCCTACAGATGGGGAGTTGAAGCGGATGATCGTAAATGAGAGTTATAAAAGTCGACTTAGCATGCACCCATGCATGACTAAGATGTACCATGACGTGAAGGAGTCCTTTTAGTGTCTTGATATGAAAAATGAAATAACCCAATATGTTTTTGCATGTCTAACATGTCATAAAGCTAAGATAAAACACTAGGAATGTTGCAACAATTAAATGTTCCTAAGTGGAGGTGGGATAACATTGCTATGTGAACTTTGTTACAATTACAATCGGGGTCATGACGAGACAACGAAAAAAAACTCTTTAAAAAGATAGAAGAATCACCACTATAGTTTCTTATGAAAAATTACGTAAAAACCTTTAAAGAATAATAGTCTTTAAAAACAAGTTTGGGCCCGGGAGTGAATTATACAAAAGAAATATGTTAGCACTCTGTAACAATTACCTTTAATTGAATGTGCAAAATAAATGTAATTTTAAAATGATTATTTTTCTCAAAAAAATCAAACAAAACTATATGAAAAAATTATTATTTTTAGTTACTTTTGTTAAAAACCAATAAATGTTTATGAAATTATTTATTTAGTCCCAATAAGAATTGATCTTACTTCTATATGTTTTCATTCACAGTGGAAAGGTTAATAAAATCTTTATAAAAAGATGTTTATGTGTGTTGATATTTTTTAGTCTTAAAATATTAATATTTATTTAAGTAGTTTATTGAGATTTCATTTTTTTTTTTTTTTGTCATTCATGCCATCTAGATAGTAAGACAATATACTTACGAATCAAAAATCGGACTAAGATATCGTAAATTTACATTGATATTAGAATGTTACATGATTTTCTTTTTATAAAATAATTTTGAAGAGATTTATCATAATTGAAATATACTTTTAGAAAAAAAATATTATACATAAGATTATGATTTTGATTTGAATAATTTACTTTTTAGTTTATTTATTAAAATGAATTTTAAATATTATAAAATATATGATAATGTGTATGATTATACATATATTTAAAATTTATTTTAAGTGTATAAAATTATTACAAAACTTATAAAAATAAATTATATTTTATTTTTATCATATTAAATTATAGCTATATAAGCTCTAGATATAAGAATACATGTATCTAAACACTCTTCATTATATAAAAATAATATAAATTATACAATTATATTAAAGAAATTGGTGCTAAAATACTTTTAATAAAGCAAAAGTTATTTAAAAATATGATTTATGTAACCATACTTGTATTTAACCAATAATTTAATGTATGAAAGGTAGTGTTAAACAACACATTTACTTGAAAAGCAAGAAACTAATGGAGAGAGCTAATTAAAGCATTTATATATTAATAAGTGACATAGTAAAGTTCAGTATATTTCACATTAGTAAATATTTGAGCTTTAAGTAATTAATGTATACAAAAAGTAAACTTGATAAAATCGATACCAAGTAATGAAAACAACTAAAAGACTTAAACATTAAACAAAACAGGGAAGGATTTCCAATGCCCGACAATCAAATAATGGTATCATAAGTGTGTATTTAATGCAATCCGTTTACCCATATAATAAACATTCATTTTTGCAAGGTCAAGTGCCCCTCTGCACCCATGATAAGTAGTGCATATATATAAAAAGAAAGTTGCAACTGTTGAAGATACAACATCACTGTAAAAGGGTTTCTACAATAACTGTTGAGGATTCAAAGCATATTAATGCATGTTTCAGAATATAAGGCATGACATGCAATAGAATGAGAGAAAGAAAAAGAAAAAAAAAGTAAAACTTATGAGGACTCATTTTTGGTAATAAGAGATGCTCACATATGCTTTGTAGCCTCCCTTTTTGGTTTTCTTCTTGCTTCCTTTTTGGTTTTTCTCTTTGCTTTTCTACCTTTTGCAACCAAACGTGATGAAGTAACCCCACAAGTCCAAGAACTTTCGCGCATGCACACGTTCCTTTTCTATTCTTCTTCCCTCTTTCGCCGATATGGTCCTCTTTTCTCACAATATTGCCCCTTCTGCGTGGCCCGTTTTTAATCTCTTTATTTACGTGATCGCCTCAGTCTCATTGTGTCGATGCCAACTCCTTATATATCTTGGATGAAAGTGGAGTATTGGCAGTTCAAGGTTTTAGAGATGCAAAACAAAATAAAAAATAAGGTTTCTTTGAAATTAATAAAATAATTTATAAAATTACCATATTTTTATTTAAAATTTATTTTTTATTTTTTTATGATACAATTATCTATTTCATTATTATAATTAATTTTATTTTATAATTTTTTCAGTAGACAATAAAGGTAATTTTTTTTTTGAGATATTGTTAATTTTAAATAAGATTGTATTGATTTAAGTTTTGAAAAATTTATTTTAGCTCAAACAACCGAAATTGTTAATATATATATTTGAAAAAGAATTTATGTTTTTATATAATTAAGAATATCAATTGGTTTATTATTTTTCAATCCTATAATTTATTTTAAAATATTTAATTATGAAAATGTTTCAAATGCTTTTTAAAATTTAAGTATTTTTCTTTTCAAAAGTACACAATTTCGGTGGCTTTATTTTTTTAATACTAAATAAAAAACAAAAAATATCTTCATTAAACAAAAATCAATGCATTTTTCAAATCTATTTTTTTTATACTTTAAAAAAAAGGATAGACGACCTTTTAATTGTTTAATAGTCATAATAATACTTATATCTTTTAATTATAAAATCGAGTTAATTGTAAATAATATGTCATAACAAATAGTCATGCCTAAACCAAAATTCAAAATTATGCGTTGTTAATATTTTGTCAGGTTTCAAACTTTTAAATTAAAAATATTTTAATAGTAGAAAAGATAACATGATAATTTGATAAAAGAGCATGTAACAAGCAATGAAACATTGACAAGATAAAAACTAATTAAATTATAATACAACCAGTTTAATTTTTTTTTTACTTAATATTGATGTACTCAAAATGAGCAAAAGCCAACACAAACCTCAAATTTTCAATCTATCGTTCCAAAAATCCCAAATAGAGACATGCACATAAATACACAATAATAGTATATAATAATAAAAAAATTAAAATTGGATAACGACAATCAAACACTCGAATTAAAGTAATAATACAAAAGAACCAGTAAAAAAGTCAAAGAAATAAAAAAAATAATGAAAGATATATATATATATATATATATATATATATATATATATATGTATATGATATAATATAAAAATATTTTTTAAAATTTTATTTTTTTTTTTTTTTTTTTTTTTTTATTATTTTATAACAGAAACATATATATATATATATATATATATATATATATATATATATCTTTCATTATTTTTTTTATTTCTTTGACTTTTTTA
>Ga0099825_1009674_pt1 | contig 10867 bp, 3 predicted proteins | sample SiratroredBW_FD_76838 | JGI IMG/M metagenome (GOLD analysis project Ga0099825, IMG submission 76838) | Root nodule microbial communities of legume samples collected from California, USA - Siratro red BW | ecosystem: Host-associated > Plants > Roots > Nodule | place: USA: California | collected...
AAAAATTTTTTGGCATCGCCTTACAACTCACAACGTTCTGGTCCCTTCAAAGGAGACAAGCAAGTATGAAACTTTCCTATCTGAAATTTTCTCATCTTTTCATGAACACTTGATTAGATTAAGGACTTCAACTACTTTCTTTTTTTTACTTTTTCTAATTTTCATTTTAATATCCATCGAACACTGGAATAGATAAAGATGAAGCAGCATAGAATATGTGTAAACCTACCTGTATCAAAATATAGTATTAGATTATATAAAAAATTATGGTGAGTGACTGTCAACTGATCAAAACTCAGGGTGGAGCTGGGGAGGAAGGAAACTCGAATTTCGTGAGGATTGGGAACTTGGGAAGAAATCACTTGAAGGAGAAGAGAGGGTAAATAAATTATTATTGAATTTGGTATATTAAAAATAATTTTTTTTATCTTAAAATCTTTAGGAGTACAGCAAAAGCAAAAGAGAAAAAGTGAAAATCTCTGCTCCTTTCTCTCACCAAGCAAGGCCTTTAAATGAAACCTGACAGAATATGCTCAATTATTTGCAATACTGTTAGTCATACTATAGCCAGTATTAAACCAAAAAAAGATAATATGTTTAATATCTTAAAACATAAAAAATTGTTCAATATTTTCTATACTAAAAAATCGAAAAAAGATATTTTAGATTTTTTTAAAAAAACTCAGATTATGTGAACAGTTACTTTGACTAATGAAAATTTTGATTGGGGTCTCAGGACTTGACAGGAAGGTGCCATGACGGACACAAAATAATCAGAAATGGTTGTGGCACTATATTATATTTTTGTACACTTAGATTATATATTTCTATATAATAAAGATAAAAGAAATTGTACAATAAGTTAAAGAAATAAAATATAAGATAAGTCAGATAAGGTGGTAAAAAAAATAAAGGATATATGGAAAGTAAACAGGATGAGTTCTTGCCTGTGAATATAATATGAAAATTTAGTGTTAAAATTTATTTCTTTGTTTCATGATAGGATTGGGAATTACACACTCTTGTGAACTAAAGATAAATAATGCACAATCATTGCAGTGGGCCCCCAGTAATCCATTGTGATGCCCAACTGCAGTATATAATATTTGAAAAAAATAGGCATTTATTTATCTTGTTCCTGATATTGCAAAACTCATTTATAAAGTGAGTGGGGCCATCACAAAGCTCTCCTGTCAGAACAAAAAATAGGGGTCCTTTTCCCTCTGCCTTCAAACCTTTAAAAAACAATAAACATCACTATTGAAAAATAAAAAAAAAAATTATAATTTTAAAACTCTGCAATAATAATAAATAGACATAAAATGATCAATAGGGTGCTGAAAGCAACCCCACACCGAACCTCTAACATAACAATGTGTTTTAATTTATAGTTTAATGTTTGTGTTGTTTGTTTGGTTTGATAGAGAGAGAGGTTACTTAGGAAGTGGAAATTTGATTTTTTAAGGGGCTTTTGCCCAACCCACACGAAAACCACATCACCATGTGCCCCTCACCACATCCCCATGGCAACCCCCTTTCAAATGGCCCTTAGATAGGACCCTTTGTTCTTTAGTTATGTACTTCCACTCTTGCTTCACCCTCACTCTTTTCAATTTTCACTCTTTCCTATACATATTTTTTTTTATCACACTTTCTCTTATTAGTTAAAGGTATCTGAAATTTAAAAATAAGAAGGAAAAAAAAGAATGATAAGGATTTATGGTACCTAACCTGGAGAAGGGAAGGGGAGAGAGAAGGAGTGGGAGTTTTAGGAAAAAGAAAACAAAGTGAAGAGCCTTTATCCAATGCTGATTTGACATCTCTCCTTTCTTTTTTATTGCATTCCCACTCATATCATCATATCATATCATAATATGATATCATACATCCACTCTCACATCCATCCCCCTTTCTCAATTACATTATATCATATCTCTTCTCACTTTTTTTTTTTTCCAACATTCAATTGCTATTCTTCCTTATATAATAAATCTTAATTATGCATTTAAACATTTATGATAAAGTGCATGTTTGTATTAAAATTGGAAAATTCCAAAATTAAAAGCAATAACTTAATTTGCTATTAAGCCTTTTTCACACTTTAACCTAAGCATAAACAAAACTTGCAATAAAGGCTTTGTACAAATATAAACCACAAGACATGTTCCGAAATATTACTTGTGTCAGGAGTATTCTTCTACATTTATTTATTGCGTGAAGCAAACACATTATTATATGAATCCACTCTGTGCAATCCAATCTTATCAAATTCAGATAATTAATTTCTCAATAATACGTTGCTTACATCAAAGATTGTATAGCTTAATTACTGGTTACGTACTTCTTCATTCATATATTATTCTTTTTCTTATAATTTTTTATGATCTAGGTTCCAAACTCCATCATCACTCATCTTAATATAAAACAATTTGCTCTTTATAATAAAAAAAATACCATATTCAAATCTTGTAAATGACAAAACTAATGAACTCTATTAATGATGAAAGTATAAGTTAACATAACAGAGAACATCCAATTAAATCCCAAAATAATATAGCTACCAAATATATATTAAATTAAGCTACCAGATAATTTTTTTTCCATAAGATAGAGCTACAAATTATTCAAAGATTATAATAACTGAACAAGTTGAAATCTATTTTGTATGGTACAAACTTTTCTATGTTCAGTGTGTGCCAGACTTTGCTATCGATCCTTTAATAATTATAAAGTTAAATAATATTTAAACGAAATTATATTTTTCAATTTACTAATATATGATGTATCGAATTTATCTAATAATATGTGGTGTAGTTTAAAAATAATAAGAATTATATAATAATGATAATGCATTAAAAATGTTATATTGATTTACTATATCTAGTCTGAGATATTTTCTCCATAACTTCACTCACATAATTAATTGATCGAATAAAGTATGCACCAATAAAATCAAAAGCATATCTAAATTATTGGAAGGTTGAAAGTGCTAGTTGACTAAGTTAATAATATTGTGAACTTGTAATTAAGTTTAAGGATTTTAGTTTTTGCTTTAATCATACGTCAAAGATCTAAAAAAAATACAAAATTATTCATATTAGTACAAAGTTAGTCCTTCAAACAATTTTGATATATTTTTGTCATCTTTTATTTTATTTTTTCTTCGATGACAACTACTTAGGTGTTTGTGAATTTTTTGAAGACTGTTTCTGTACTCTGAACAATGACTGTAGGTGTTTGGTGTCATCCATGTTTTGCTCCAATTGTATTGAAATTTTCAGGGTTCAAATATGTTATTGAAGTAGGTGTTATATACTTTGTGATTGTTTTTGGGAATTTTAATATGGTAATACATGAATGTTTTCATTAATTTGTTGTTGTTGTTTCGTTTTATTTTACTATTTCTTGTTTTATTTTTTTTCATATAAACGTATCCATTTTTTTTTTGTATATTTTTAGTATTTATCCGATCTAGTAAAAATCATTGTAAAATAGATAAAAGTTTATTTTTGACCTAACTTTTTCATAACTATTTGATATTAGAATCACTACATTTAATACAATAGTTACATATTTTGAAGTATAAAATTTGATAAAGAAAAATTTTAAACGTTAGTAACTTTTGATAAAAAGTTTGACTGGAGACGCAATATAGATGAGAGTTAGTGAAAATAAGGAGATAAATATTTTATACTTTGAAGTTCAAAATTTTTTATTTTGTCATTTTCTCATTTTGCGTACACTTATCATTTGTGTTTGATGCATACAGAATAAGATAGTTGCAATTGATATTTTGCTACATTTAAAAATTTGAATTTAAACCAAAATCAAATAATTCCTTTTAAATGCTAAAAGTTTAGTGTTGAATCTTATCCAAATCTTACATAAATTTACGTTAGAGCATACACCATATAGGGTATGATATAAATTTATGTAAAACTCTTCACAGATATAAATAATCCTAAATATCAAATATGAAAAACCTATTTATACTAATATTATCTTTTATACCTCATTACATTTATTCACAAAAAATAATTATGTGTAAAATATTTAATCTTTAAACTATTAAAAAGATTTTTTTTTTGTTCTCTACCATTTTTTTAAAGAAATTTTCTCCTCGCTTAAACCTTCCATTCTAAATATAAGAATTTCTAACTCCTTTTTACAAAACTCTTTTAATTTTTTTTTTTACCTTTTTCACCAAAATATCCTAAATTATTTTAGGATGTTTTGAATAGTCTTTTAAAATTGAAGAATTGAATTGGTTAATTCTAAAAGTTAAATTTTGCTATTGTTATTTTCTTATATATTATCCTTTTAAGGATATAACTTTGGAAAAATATTATATTTTTTAAATTGAATGTCTTTAATTAAAAATGTGGCTGATTACGTAAGTAGTAATTTATTTGACTAATTTATAAAGTAGTTTCATCAGTATAAAAGTGTTTGATAAATTACTTCAAAGTAGCTTATTTTAGGAACTTGTAGTCTATGAGTAATAATCTATTTAAAATAATTTGTAAATTGTAATTTATTTAATTTTATTCATTACCATCTTTTATGTTTTAATACATTTTTTCTTATCACTATCTTTTTACCTATTATATATGTCATATTTCAATTTTATAAAGAAAATTACAAATTAAGGTAAGTAATATTTTACTGCATGATTTTATTACATGATTCTATATGAACATTAAACATAATAAAGATTGAAAATAAAATCAATCTAAAAATAGTTTAAATTGAGAAATAATTTTTTAAAGAATAAATAAAAATAAATTTTAATTAATGCTCATTTGATTAACTTAAAATAAATTAATAAACGAATGTTTAATTTTTATTTATAGACTCTAACTTTTATTTATTTTAAAATATATTATTAAAGTATTATGGATGTTAAAATAAAAGTAAAAAACACGTATAATAATTTTATATAGCCTCCATTTACATGAAAGTGCCCCTTTGGAGAATAGTTGGGTTCTCAAAAACTTGAATTGTTTTTTTTATACACAATTCTATTTCAATTTTCAAATATAGACGTTTAATAGATTGAACATTTTGTCATGGATTGTAGGAGCCTTATCTAATAAATAATACTGAATAGGGAAGCAAAATTAACAGTCCAACACATCATATTTTCTTGTTTTGGGTTGTCATGGTATGTCTATGAACCATACATAATCTTAGAAACACACACATAAGACCCAACTTTTCATTATCCAAACAAAAAAGTAGAAATACAACGCTCTCAATCAAGTTCAAAATTCAACGTTTCATGACCCCACACGCACAAAATCTTCTAATCAATATTTACTGTAGTATAACATATTAATTTTTTTATCAAAAAAAGTTTAGTAGATTCGAGTACAAAGAGCTTACAAAGATCAAGAAAAGTTTTTCAAAATTTTATTAAACTAGTGGATGTACGATCCGGATTAGAATAATATAAAAGAAATAATCTCAATTTGAATCTTTTCAATAAGCCATGTAAACAAGATTAAAAATCTAAAAAAAATATAAATTTAAAAATCACAATCTATTTAATTTTTTATTTTATTTAGTGGACATTTTTTTTTTTCAAAATTTAGATTAAAAACAGACGAATCAATATTAGTTCATCCAACAATGTGAATAAATTAGAATGTGTGTTTATTATTAAGTCAAAAAACTATAACTAGTACAATATTATCTTGAAATATGATTATTTTAATATATATATATATATATATATATATATATATATATAACCAAGTTGATGGATGATGTCATGATTTGTTTATGATTATAGATTATTATTTTTGTGGGAGTTGAATATTGAATAATTTATGATTGGTCATCTCCTGTGGCATTTAGACCACATGTTGCTACCCATTTTACCAATAAATGTTACTGGGAGCCACAAAACTCACTTTCATCCATTTCAATATCAAGGACATCAAATTAAACTCTTTAAATAATTTATTAATAAAAAATATTTATTAATTTAAGCTTCAAACTTTTATCTAATCCAAAAAATGTTTGGCATGTAACTTGATTAAGTAAACAAGTGAATTGAGTAACTTTATTTTTCCCAAAGCCAAAATTTTAATGTTGAGTAATGCAACCTCTCATTTCTTTTGTACAGAAACTTGTTCTCTTTTGTGGATAGTTTGTTTGTTCTTCCAATGTTATGTTTTTGAAGCTAAATCAGAATTCCAAAGGGCAAGAGGAGGAGCAGTTTTCTGAGGAAAACCACCACTGATATATAAACTCTAAACCAATGGGCAGCATGGGGTGATTCAAATGTTGCTTTCAATTTCATTATTAATTAGCTGAAATGGAGTCCTCTAAATTTTACTTATTGTTACCATATGAGGCATCTTTATCTCTCTGCCACCATTGGTTCATTGGATATTCTTGTGTGTTTAGTTAGTGTGGTGAATCAGTACAATCAACATCATCAAGAAAAATAGCATAAGATTCATTAACTTATTCACCACAGAACAGCTTGCATCACTGCATCAGGAAAAGTATATATATTATGTATCCAGGAATCAGAAGCATCCAGGGAAAAAAATAAAATACAAGTACAAAAAAATAAATTAAATTTGGGTCTGGAATTAGGATCACTTGGATCTTGAGATTCTGCATGTAATGCTTTTCCATTTTATGGTCTGCTGCTCCAGTGGAGGAATCCTAGAAGCCTGTGGCATAATCCCAATACAGTAACTGACATTTTGAGACTAGCTGAGAGAAAAAACAAATAAAGGGTCTTAGAAAATGAAAACCCTTTCACTCCTTTTAATTCATTACTTTATACATATTTGTACAAGAACCAGTGTGATGTGTTTGTGTGACCTAGTGCTACTGCATCTGTTTTGATTGTCCCTTTGCTCTGCCTTTACCCTTTACCATCTTTGCCATAATGAAATGACCCTTTTCTTTTCTTTTCTTTTCTTCACAGATTTTAAAATCTCTCTTACTCTTACATTAAATAATCTTATTTGAATCAGAAAATACATTTTCTCTTCCAATAATTCAACTTTATAAATTTGCCTTACAAAACAAGAATGAGTCATTTTTACTTATATATACTTAGTTTGGCATTTCTTAAGTATTATGGTTCATACATGTAGAAGGTATCCAACCTTTGACATGAGAAAATATGGTGAGAATCTACATATGCCAAAAAAGATAATTCTCGCTTTACAAATTACATCATGACTCATGTTCTAAGTGGGCATGATCATTATCTTGTTATCACTTTCATGGCTTAGGCCTATTCATAACCCTTTTACTGTTTTCATTTGGTTGATGGAAAATATAATTTCTGATACTGCGAATATGCCAAAGCAGTAATGGTATGACATTGAGATGGACCAGAATTACTCTGCAGCTCCTATTATGTTACGTTTTATGGTTACTTTTTCGGATACTGACACTGTTCAGTGTTCCTGAGATGTTTTATAAGATTACAAAGGTTGAGTGCCCCACCTTACACATTATTAACCCTAACTAATCCACAATTCACTACCTATGTTCTTGTTTGGACATTATCTTATGGTGGGGTTCTTTATTTTTCTTCTAAAATTATGTCACCCTTGAAATTATAAAAAAAATAAAAACATTTTGTTGCATGAAATGTTAAATAGTATTGATTCACTTTTCTCTATCGGATAATGCTATGTTGTGTGGGTAGGTTGAGCCAATTATTCAACATTAAAATGACATTGAAGAAAAGTTCTAGATGGGTTGAATTTCTTTGGAAAGACCAGTAGTTGAGAGAGAGACAGAGATTAAATTTCAAACTTTAAAATCAATATTTATTATTTTTCTGTGACCGAAAGCGATGTTACAAACGTGGAATCAACCTTAGGTACCATGTTCTCGACGTTGTTGAGCTTTAAGGTGTTTTCTTTTAGCCTTCTTTATTCTTTTTTCTTTAGTTTTACAAAAAGAGAAAATCCATTCAGCAATTGGTTAAAAATGAAATACACAACCAAAAGTGATGTTTAAAGTCTTAGGATGTGGATGTGAAAAAAATTACCATGAAATTATTGATTAGGATACCTCTCAAATCATACTAAAAGGCCTAAAGCAGATGCAGATAAGAACAACACATGTGAAGTGCTCTTATAATATTAATTGAAATGTGTTAACAGGAAAAGTATAGGGATATGTGTGAAATTAACATTATCACTAAAACAACTAATGCTAAAGGACATGGAGGGTCAAGGAAAGTAGCTTTTGGAAAAATAGTAATCACACTAGGTGCTACGAAAAGCACAAGCTATACATGTATATCAACTGGCCCATCCACTAGCTGGTAGAGATAACTATGTTCTGCATAATTTGGCAGTTTCATGATTAACAACAACATAGCCATAAGTGGTCCTCGTAATTGCAAAAAGAAGCTCATCCCTCATCTTTAATTTTCCTCATCTACTCCTGGAGTTACCAACAAATCATGGTAACTAGGACAAACATTAACAAGGTCTATGACTTGGAATATAATTTTATGGAGTCTATAACTATATAGCCATAGGTAGAAGCCCTACAGATGGAGCCAGAGTACTGATGTTAATACACTGTTTGTTCTGTTGGATTCATAGAACCATATAGTTCACACCTGACCTTGTAGCCTAGCTGACATTAAGACTGTGTATTCATAGAACATTTCTGTGTATCAATGTTGCTTTGGCCTCAATCATACCAAGGAATATTGCAGATGCATGATCCTAAACCAAAACCAACTCATACATCAAATTACCACCAACTCTTGGGGAGAAAAACATTAAACAAAGTTCACCAGAATATAATATACCAAACAATTTTATTCTCTTATATAATAAACTAAAGCATCATGTTCATACAAAAAACCCTGCCAAAACCTCCTAGCTTAGATTATTGGTTCTGCTCAATGTTTTGTAATTCTTAACTCTAACCAAACCAGCAATTAGTTCAAACTTTAAGTACCTACAATGAAGCAAAAAACAAAGCAAAAGTAGGTCCTGTACGATGAAACACCGTAGAAAAACCTTAAAATATGTTGATGAGGAGTCCTTGATTGGTTGAACCACTTTCATGGTCCTTCAAACCTTGAGTTGGGAAGACTCATTTTCCCCCTCCTCCTATCTAACTCAAACCAAACCCCTTAGTAGAACTCAACCCAATTGGAATATTTAATTCTATTATTTGCTTATTAATCTTCACATTCCTTTTCTTCATCCATTTTCTTCATCACATTATGTCCTAGCTTTCAATCAACACTAAAATAATGTGTAAATTTTTACATTCTAATTTATTTATAATTTATCATATGGCAACTTTCTTTGTCTGTTAAGTTTTATGATAATTATTATCTTATAAATCACATTAATAATACTTTTTTTAATCATATATTTATTAGTCCTATGGTTACAACAACTTTTCCTTTTCAGATTTTATAATTTAAAACATTTCATTCTTGATTTTGTTGTGGCAATAATTTTATCTTTTTTGTTTTCGGTGTTAAGTGTTGACTAACTTCCTAACATTAGTAATTTAATCGAAGTTATTTTAGAAGTGAAGTAGTAAACTGTACCAGATAATTATTAATGATAAAAAAGACAAAAATATAAAAATCATGATAAAATATTTTGTCCTCTTTTTATTGTAAGACTCTCCCCCGAAACTTCATTAACAAGTATTTTATACATACTATTATTATCGTATGTGCAATAGCAAAATTATTGAACTATCCTTTATTAGTTTGGCAGGATTAATGTCCTACAGGTAGGTCCTATTCACTCATGCAAATGTTAAATTTATAGGAAATTTTAATTTTTGGAACTTTATCTATTTTAAGGTTCGTAACTTTTATGGTCCTTCATGAAAATAAGGTAAAGAAAGCCGAAAAGGCTTGTACGATGTTCCAAGCCTTGAGATATGAAGCCCAAAAACCTAGTTGGTTTTTTCCTCCACCCACATGTTTCTTTATGCACCTCCACAGAGTGATGCAAGAGTCGGAATTGCTCATATTTTAGATTTTCGGATTATGGAATTAAAAAATCATATTCTAAATTTTTAGATTATAAAATTTAAAATACACTTTTATATATAATATGAAAACATATTAAGAATTATGTAATTTAAAAATATATTCCAGATTATCATATTTTTGGATTAGACGATTTGAAAATATATTTAAAATGGTAGAATTCATAATATATTATAAAATTATGAAATCTACAAACATATTCTGAATTTGAGTATATAATCCAAAATATTTTTCAATTTGAAAACATATTTTAGATTTTTTAAATTTATATTTTTAAATTTCAAATTAAAAATTCAGAATAAATTTTCAAATTAAGCAATTGAAAATATTTTTAACTTATAAACAATGACTTTTCTTGCACCAATGGAGGCGTAAAAATAAAGTATAGAGGTCCTGAGAGAAATTGCCTTCACCTATTGCAATAACGAACAAGTGGATCGGCATAGCCCAAGATAAGAAGCGAAAGATTGCTTTTGTGAATCTTGATTTTGAGGTTGCACTTTTCTTAAAGAATCTATTTGTTTATTTCTTTATTCATGTAAACGAATTATATAAATAAGTAGATAAATAATAAATTCCTCCTATTTTTATTTTCAAACTTTATGATTGTCTAGTTAACATTTTACGGATTAAAATCAGTTCAGCAAATATTTCTTCATATTTAATTTTTTAATCTATGGAAAAATTATAGAATCTTTTCTTATATAATACTTTTAAAACCTCATAGAACCAATTCCTAAAAAAAAAAAAAAAAAAAAATACAAAAAAAGAAAAATAAATTTAAATTTTTAGTAAAAAAGGGTTATTTTAGTAAAAAAAAAAAAGAAAAATAAATTATTATAA
>Ga0099825_1009676_pt1 | contig 10865 bp, 10 predicted proteins | sample SiratroredBW_FD_76838 | JGI IMG/M metagenome (GOLD analysis project Ga0099825, IMG submission 76838) | Root nodule microbial communities of legume samples collected from California, USA - Siratro red BW | ecosystem: Host-associated > Plants > Roots > Nodule | place: USA: California | collected...
AAAATATATATATAATAAATATATATATATATATATATATATATATATATATATATATATATATATATATTACTTTTCTTAAAGAATATTATTTTAAGAAATAAAAGAAAAGTATATATTTTTTGTTAAATTTAACTTCTATACAATTTTTTGCATTTTTCAAACAGTCAACTAAATAAAAAATTTAATACATTAAAAACATAATAACATAGGGTTAACATTAGAAAAAAAATAATATAATAATTGGAATTAACGTCTTTAAATATAAATTATTTTCTCACATAATAAATTAGAGAACAATGTTTAGTAATAGTTGAAGTATGGCAAGAAAAAACCTGTTTGAGAAAATAAAGTAAAAGGAGTGCAATATAGATATAGTGTGGAGGAAGGAGTTATGATAATCGGTATGAAAACAGCGCCAATAAGTCTGCAACTAATTATTGCATGAGGCTACAAATACAGCACAAAGTAAGTAAAAGTTAATACCACATAATTTGTCAACATTCACATGAAAAATCTTTTTTCAATTCCAAGTTATGTATCTATATGCATTATTTATGCAATGTATAATGTTAATTTATCCTAAAATATGGCGAAATAGGTCTGAAATAGTAAAAGTGGGTGGTGGAAAGCAAATGTGCCCTTCTGTAAACATTGGAAGCGATTGTAAGTTCCTGTATTGTGCCAACATTTTGTGGTGTCTTGCACCTTCACAACCATCTCATTGTTTCTACTTCAGTTCTACAATATCAAACCCTCTTTCTATTGTCCCTTTCGTTCCTCCTTTTCCGTTGTCTGTTCAATTTGATTATCAAACAATGATGGGGCTATTCTTTTAACAACTTTTTCCTATACAGGTGCCCTCCTTGGCACCACTGTTTATAAACTATTTACACTGATAATACTCTTGCACGTATCAAAATTTGGATCTTAATTCGATGTAATCTATTACTAACTTGCACGTTTGTAATATACATATTTTGAATCCTTCATTTGATTACATTCATTTTCTTGAGTTCGGTACAGAATTTGACAGAGCCCATAAATTATTTCATTTGATGGCATGAAATTAGGAAGTAAGAACATAGTGATGCCAGTAATAGCTGGCTCAAACAATGTTGGCATCATATCAAGGAATTGATTTAATTTTTGTGTTTTATCCGCGAACATGGCCTACTGATAAGTTGAAATGCGTTATCCAACGCAAGTAGCTAGGGCACATCTGTTTCTGGGCCTATAATTTAACTGTTTGCATGTCACTATCAGAGCCTTTTTTCAGTATTGGGTTCCCTCACACTTTCCGTTTTTCTAGTGGACCTTCTCTGTGTAAGTTAATTTACTTTCTGGCTGTTTTCCACCTTTCACGAATACGTTTGAAAATAAATTGCGTTTTCCTTCACAGGCGAAACATCTCACACACGAGTTAACAAACCTTTGTCCCCTTAAGGAATCCTATATATGTCAAAGATAGACTCAACACAAAAAAAAGAAAGCCTAATATGAATCCTATATAGAGAATAAGACTACCAAATATAATGACAGAGTAAATAAAAAATAGTTAAAACTGAATTTTGAATTGCTCGGCACTACACAGTCGCAATCAGATTAAATTCTGCGTAATTGCAAAAGCAATAATTGTTTAAAAGAAATCAACATAAAAACACAAACACATTTATAATTTACCCCAGTTCAAAATTCCACCAAGAACAGCCATGACATGATCGGAACTGGTGTACGTGTGATGATCCCGTATATAGTAATTACCTCAGTTCACAAACTACAATTTGTGAATAAAAATTCAACACAAGAAAAGTAGAGGGTCCTTGTAATCAGAAATTAAAGTTGCGAGGTGATTGTGACCGTATAATAATTGTCTTATAAAAGCAAATTTGGAGTGCAGTATACTATCAATGAACATTTCATCAAATTCACTAATGGAATATACGTAGATCAATCAATGTTTAAACACAAGACTAATAATCTCAAGTTCACTGGAAATAGAAATCTACTAAACAACCTACAACTTTTGGATTACAACTGAATTGGCTATACCAGCTTGTTCTATAGACTGGTCCCAATCAGTGAGTTGTTTGGGAGGAAAACCCATTGCCTGAAGTTGGTAACTTCTCACTCCTCCAGGTCTTGATGCATCAATGAATGCACGAACATCTCTGATTGTATGGTGGTAATTGAAGCGAGAAACCATGCGTGTGCCATCGGCTAACCTCAGCTGGATTGATGTCACTGGCTGCGACTCATCTACAACTAACCCCAATGTTGGCAATGGAGCAGTAATTGGCGAAGCACCAGTTGTTTGAATAGGTTCCTCACTGCTGGAGCTGGGGCCACCTAAGGTTCTTCCAACACCCTGGAAAGGAAGATGGCGTGGCTTCACTGGTTCCTGCACAAAAACATTGACAAAAGGAAAAAAGAAAGGTAAAAACCATATATACGACAGCTAACAAATCCAAGGCTGAAGAAAATATAGAAAAGGGCGTACTGGATAGTCTTCATCCCGCCTTGTGAGGTTGACGTGGACAGAAGTCCTTCGATCAGCAGGTTCAAGCTCTTTGGGACATACAGACTTCTTTATGCTCTGTATTGAGGTAAAAAAATTATAAGCATCAATAATTCTCAATGAGAAGACAACGATAACTTTCACGTGTTGCAAGTGGTGAAAGCAGTAGCTTTTAATAAATTTAGACTACACAACAAAAAGAGTTGTATTACCACGAATTGAAGCTAATTTTATGACCTAAGCTATTGAGTGAGATTTTATTTGGATAAGCTTCTTTACAATTACAGGAAAAGAAAACAAGAAGGTGAAATTAATTGAATTCTTCTTTTATATACAAAAATAAACTTATGCAATGTTATCAATTTCAGACTACGAAAAATTATGGAAAGTAAACAATTCACTATAATGTAGAGCAAGCCAGTGTTGCAGGCAAAATGGTGGAAAGCCAATAATCCACTATATCATAGAGCGGATAATATTGCATGCAAATAGCAGAAGAAGTTACATAGTTGAACTATGATATATCAATTATACATAAAATGTATGTCACAATAAAATGTAAAAAAATTGGCATAAAATTAACTCAAATATTCAATTGAATATAGATAACATTGTAGCAGAATGCAGAATACATGCCATAACCACGTCAATCGTAGCAGCCGCAATAGCAAACGAAATTGCTATCACAGATCCGAGAAACACTGCAATGCAACAGTGATACTAAAGCGGCTATTTCATAACACTGCTTATGCACCTCGGTTACCCGAAAAGTTAAACAAGAGAACTTCTATGAAATCTAACTGCATACGATATTTCTAACTTAAGAAAAAACCTTAATTCATTTGACCTTTTTTTCTTTTAATTTTCTTGTAAATGCTAATGAAGAGGCCTATCCAAATAAGGTACAAGTAATAGAAAAAAGCTTGCAAAAAATAACATGACACGATGTGGACAAAAAATAACTTATTTCAATAAAATCTTCAGAACAGACTATAAAAATAGACTACAACCAATAATTACTCTATGAACACTTATTCCAGAAGCACTTAGTTAAACCATATACCGAAACGCACATACACCCTTTGAAAATGTGCATATACAAGACATGGATAAAGCCTACGAAAAAGAGCTTTTAGTGGATCATTTACCTCGAGAAATGGAGCATTTTGTGGATCATCCAGCCTCCTCAAAGGACCATCATTGACAGAGAACCCATTCCTCCAAAACGTGACAGTGTGAGTAACTTCCTCTACACGCTGAGAAACAGAAGGCAAAGTTTCACCAGAAAGCAACCTCGCCGCGCCACTGAAACTTCTCGCCTGCGAAGAGTTTCGAGGGTTCTCAGGAGGCGCATCAACAGCAACCTCCCCAGCTTTTTCAAAAATATCATCCACACTATTGTTCCCTTTGGAAGGATCTCGAACAAGCATCCCACTGTAAATAACGTCAAATACAAAAAAATTTCAAAATTCCAATGAAAATGCTGCATTAGATCCCACTCTCACAAAAATTCATAATTTCAAATTTTAAATCAATAAAATAAACAATCACTTTAAATACCTATTTTCCCCGCCAGTGTAGTACTCGTCGGGTTGGAAATCGGGATCGGAATCGGAATCAGAGTCACGAGAAGAGTGTTTGAGATCACCTAGGGTTCGAATTTTGCCTTGGCGGCTGGAGGAGGGTTTCTTGCCCAGAGACCTGCGCGATCGGAGCTCGTAGGGCGCGCGCGACGGTGACGGAGTCGGCGAATGCGATGGGGAGCGCGAAGGGTAGAAATCTGGAGAGCGAGAATCGGAGGGAGGGGAAGAGGCGGCTGCGTTGGGGTTTGGAGCAACATCGTCGTCTTGAGGGATGCTTATAGGGTTATGGACATTATCGAGGAAGGTGGAAACAGCGGCATCTAGGTCAAAATTATGGCTTTCGAGAAAGAAAAGCGCTTCTTCTTTGGAAGAGGAAGTGATTTCACAGAAAGAGTGTATCATGGCTGCGGCGTTGCCATCGGGATTCTCTTTCTCTCCTTCCATGTTTTCTCTCTTCTTTTACTTCCTTCTTCCTCTCTCTCACATCACAAAGTCCCACATCGAATATATATACGCACACTACCTCATTTGTCTCGCAGAATCCCAATTATTCATACGACATCGTTTTTCACCCCTTTTCGCTTTATCTCTTGCGTGAACTGTTGGGAAATCAACCATATCATCAGCCAGATTTTTTCCAGAAAAAATAAAAAATCATGTTACTAAAATATCTATTGTTAAGAGTATATTTTGTAAAATATTATCTGAAATAATTTCAAACGCATAATCTCAACATGAAAATATTTAAAAAATATATATCTGAAATTTAGGGTATTTTAAAATAACAGCTGAAATTTCTAAAAAAACAATAAATTTTATTATTAATATAATTATATGTAAATATATGTGAAAAAACTCTCTAAACAAATAAAGAAAAAATACTTTAATTATCTGTAAATGTTTTCCAACTATGATTTATATCTGAGACAAATCTTGAACTTTTAAGGTAAACGTGAGATTATATATTTTGAAAAAAAAAATGTAGCAATATTTAAACTGTAATTATTTGTTTTCTTAATGTAAATATGAGATATATATTTAATCTATAATTTTAATTATATAGTGTAAATAATAGATACATTTGAGAAATCAATAATATTTGGTTATATTATAGAAAAGTAGCAAATCTAGTGAAGTATTAAGAAGTGGTGAATTTGAGGAAAAACAATAACAGTAATAGATATATTTTATAAACCATGAATCCGTGTGCTTATAAATTGTGCAATAATAGGAAGATAGCAAATTTTGTGTGATACTTAAGAAATCAAGAATTTCTTGAAAATATATTTTTAATATGTTTTAAAAATATTAAAATCAATAGAATTTGGAGTCACATCAAGAAAATAATTTAATGTAAAAAACCAGTAAACAAAAATCTAAATTTAAAAATACAAAGTAAATACTATGTAAATTGTTGAAATTGGATTGGTAGAGTGAAGTGACATGTGAGAGAGTAGTTCTGATTTGGGAACAGTGTGTGCTCAGATGAGTTCTCATTAACCTGTTAGGGCAACTCACATTTATCTAAGTGATCAAATACTTTTATAATATATAATAATTAATATACTATACCTCCTTACTTTACAGATACATAATCTGTATTTAATCTTTTAAAAAAGTTTGAAGAAATGATTATACTTTAAGAAACTACTTTAAAATATTTATTTTTATGATTTAGTAACGAACAATCAAATTTGTTTCAGTAAAACTGATTAAAAAAATTAATTTTTAATACATTAATAAAATTATTTATTTATATATTATCATTTGATATAGTATTTAGTGTGTCCTCTACTTTTTAACAAATATTAATATTACAAATATTATTCTTCAACTATTTAAATATACTGTAACGTATAGAAATCTATAAAACATCCTTTAATCTTATTTCCAACTAATTAATCGTACATCGTATATTTTATTTACATTCAATAATGGATTCTCTTCAAACATATGTTGTCAATTCATTAACAAATATTTTATCTTAATTTATATATAACTCAAAGATATAAATATGCAGATGTTCCATGACAACATGATTTTTAGCTATTTCTAATAAATTAAAATGCTTATCCTTTGGGCATCTAATAGATTCTTGAAATGTATAACTTTGAGGATTGAAATTCTCACCCTTTTTCACTCTTTTATTCTTCTATTTGAATACTCTGGTCTCTTTCTCAAACATGTATTTCAGTAATACATTATATCTATAATCTGGTCTCTTTATTTCTTCTAAAATATGTATTTCATAATTAAAGCCATTGTGAATGGTTCAAATAGTCAGGAATGTTAACTTCATTTAGATTCGGAGTAAAATAAAACTGATAAATATTTGTTTTTCTTAACTTGCTATTCAAATAAAAATGCTAAAAAACACTATTTTTTCTCTGCCATTCATTTAAAAAAAAAAGATAAATTTGTTTCAGTTCTTATAAAAAAGATAAAGATAAATTTTATCCTTTCAGTTCTTATAAAAAAAACTAAATTAAAGGTAGACTCTCACTTTTTACATTACAATATTTTCATTTTAGAATAACTAAATTTGAAAGCTAAAACGGAAAAAAGAAATTTATTCTAAAGTAAATTGATTATAACGCCAATACATAATTTACCCTTATGAACTACATCTGGTGCTCTATGATCATATTTGGCATCCCTTAATTTGTTTAAAAAATCTACTCAAAGCAGTAGAGATTACACATGAACAATAAACAAAGAAACAACTGAGGTAAAGGACAACTGATAAGTACACATCATGTAAGATGAAAGAAAAAAACGAATTTCCAATGGATAAGTTTTTCTCAAATTTGACAGGAAAAAAAAAAAATCCTAACATATATATATATACATTGTTTAACATATTTCCTCTTTTCACAGCTCTAACTGATATTGAGTTTCTTGATCTAGCAAAATCTGGAACAGAGACAAACAACATGCTTTATTTATATCGTACTGCGTGCAAATCCATGGACGCCACTGAACAAGAAAAGCACAAACCACTGTAAGAAAAGCAATGAACACTTACCTTAAACCTGAGGCCAAGTTTACGCTCATTAACTACCATCATTCTTGAAGAAGTACACAGTGCCATCAAACATGACTTGCTAGCAAGCATTGCCGTTCACGTGTATCAAAGATTTGAAGTGGAGTAATCAATAATGATTAATGACTGCAGATCTATTTGAATGGTACATATGCTGAGGCAGCAGCAGCATCTATTATTAAGGATATAGGTTGGCGAGCTTGAAGACAAGCTCCTATATCAAATGGAAGCAACCTAGAACCATCAAAAATAAGATTAACGCCAGGAAGGATTGCTTCTTTACTATCATTTTCTTCTGGTTCAGGTTTTGTCGTATTGGCTTCAGGGGTTTCTTTAATCGGTCTCGTGGCAGCTTCACGAGGAAAAGTTAATGCGTATGATCTGCATGCACCATGAAAGAGCACACTTTCTGAGACTTTGGATGATTAGAAAATCAAGTTACGAAAAGCATTCTTTCTGTCTTGTGTTTGTCAAGACAATGCTAATACAGTTTTATCTAACGAAAACATAAAGCAACTTTAAGCATTGGATTAGTAGGAATTCAGCAACAAACCTAAGAACACTGCCATCACAGCACATCACTTCATTTTGGCAGCTTTGTTGGTTAGCAAGTTTTAACCTCTGACGCACGCTTAATACCACCCCTGAAGCGGGAGAAATATCAACAAGTGGATTCCATGTTGCCCTGGCTTGGTTCATAGGTTGTCTAATATCTTGCTCTTTCTGGTAAAGAAGCTTTACAGTTGGACCTGTTGCTTTGTACTCAGCACAAATGTCATGTAACTTTTTCCTTAAAGTTTGCATTGCATCATGGTGTTCACCAAATGAGCCAGATTGAAGTATCTTAGATGAAACTATCCTTCTACATATACTATTGCATAACGTTGGACTAAATAGTGGTATCCCGAATTCCACACTCAATGGCACCCATTCATATTTCTCTATGGAAGAGAACTGGTCTGATTTTGTTCCGTTAAATAGTTTCAATAGCCGAACATAACCAACGGTCCACAGTTCCATTTTGTTTGCCAAATTATTTAATAGCGAATTCAGCTTAGAATTTTCCTCGTCATCATCTAGTCCTAACTCTTTTCCTACAGAGGCAATTGATCCATCGGCGTTTTTTAAAGGCAAAGGGACATCCAAAGTAATAAGTTTTCCAGATTGATTAAGATCAAATCTACTGAGAGGCAGCACAAGCACAGCTGAATGTTTAAGAAGTGAATTTAAGCAATGCAAAAGTATACTTCCCTTCACTAAGTTTCCTTCGAGCTTCCTTCCTAAACCTCCTACTGTGGAACCATCCCAAGACCATATAAGGGCTTTCTCACAACCAGTCAATGGAGCAGGAAGCAAGCGCATACATTGGCCTTTCATCAGAACAACTGATAGAGGCCCACTACCTGCAGTTGAATATAATACCAATTTCATCCATGGACTCATGGAAGAATATGTAGGAGGACCAAAATGAACTGGTCCTGTAGGTTTAGGAAGAATTGTTGAATGGGGAAGAGGCACTATGGACACAAGTATACCATAGTCACGAAGAAACAAACGATCAAGAGTAGTTGGTGCAAGAGAAGCCAAACTTTCAGAACGGAGAAGGTCCACACGATATATCTTTTTCCTTTTCAGCATTTCTATCTTGACATCTGAACCTTCAAACACTGCTAGTTTCTCATTCTCACGGAAATTTGTGTCTGACTTGACAGCTTCCTGAATGTGATGATCACTGCCTTCCTCCAAAGTACTGGAATTAGTTTCATCATCCATCACACTACTAGTACTAGGAACACGTTCACTGCATATTGAAGCCTCCACGAACTTCTCTGAAACAGAATTTATTAAATCCTCATTACTCATCACATTTTCTAAAACACCAGACTCTCCTGAGTTTTCATCCAAAGAAATTTCAGGTATCACAGAACTTGGCCCATCATTGCTTGATGTAATCATGTTCAGGTTATCAGAACCTCCCTCTTCTTTATTAGTAGCTACTCCACCTGATTGAAGACATTCTAAGACACAACGCAGACTAAATAAATGATTTGCAAACTCCTGTAATTCTCCCTCATATGTTGCACCTTCCAGGGTACTAAGATCCTTGCAAAGATCAGCAATGCTCGCATGACCCAACTTTCCCGCTTCATAAAGTGTAACAGCATGAGATTTCAGGCCTGCAAGTTTGGCGACAGGCAAGAAGAAGATAAATCAACTCAGAAGCCATAATGAGTAGTAGAATTCATTTCATCCAAATTGCCTTCAAGAATAATATAACTTATATTTTGACAAAACAGGTTAAACTCTTCACTTAGTCCCTGTGACTATCTTATTTTAAGTTTGCCTTTGAACTTACCTCAAGTAAAAATGGGATAAGCAACCCCATCCAAAAAATAAATGCAATTAATACTTGCAACCAATCATGTCCAAGTATATAAATATAGAGACTTATACCAATAATTTTGAATGGAATTGTTCAACCCCATTTTTACTTGAAATAAGATGGGCAAACCTTTTAAATTCTAGTCCCTACGAGAAACCTAAAAGTTTTAGTCCTTACATACCTGTAAGAGTAAAGTTTTGGTAACTATGGCCAGCACTAATACCAAGAAGAACTTTTTATAGTATAAAACTGATACATAAACTTTCGTATGGTGCTACAGAAATTGTGAGGTTTAAAACCTATAATTTTCTGGTATAGAAATTAAGACCTAAAATGGGCACAGCAAAAAGGATAAAATGAATAATTTAACCAAAAAAATAATTCAGAAAATTATATCAAATAGTTAAGCTTTAAGCTTCACTAATCAAAAGGAGTGACGGGTACATATATATATATATATATATACCTGGTGAAACAGATCCCATCATAAGGTAGGATGTAATATTAGCATCAACTATGAAAGCAACACGAGTGTAGGAAGAACGAGGTGCATGGTTCCCTGAAGCTGAGGTTTCCGCTTGTTGAATGGAGTCATTCTCGAAAATCGTATCATCATAATTTTGACTAGCAACAGAAGCAACTTCCTCACAAATTGAACTCACAGGAGATTGAAGAATGGTTGAATCTCCAACAATAGATTCTGGATCAAGTACTTTTGTTGCCCATCCCAATCTACACACAAAAGCACTAGCAGCCTGCAGCTGTGACAAGTCAGCCTGTAGGGTTGTTGCCAACTCACTAACCGTCACATTTTCATTTGAAACTACAAAAACTGCATACAACAACCTGAAAGAAAAAAATCTCCAGCATTAAAGTCCAACTATATGGAAATAAATAAGCTCTTTCAACAAAATTGATGGAAATCCAGACTGAAACAACTACTTTACTCTTCAATAGGATCTTCATATGATTGCTCCCTGTTGGAAACAAAACCTTCAAGTCTTGAAACTGAACCACCATAAACATAAATATTATGGAAATCAGATTTATAAGATACAGCCTTTGAAAATAACGTATTACATATTGTTAGAGCACAAAATCTTGACAGTTCAAAAGATTTGTTTTGGTATATTAAATTCAAGTAGGAAAGTTACTTTTAAAATTTACCCTTAGATTTAGAACTACACCTGCGTATAGTTCTATTATCGACAGTAGGGATAAATTTCTGTTACATATTATATGCATAATATATATATATATATATATATATATATATATATATATATATATATATATATATATATATTTATATATATTTTTCTTTAATTATTTGTATAT
>Ga0099825_1009679_pt1 | contig 10864 bp, 11 predicted proteins | sample SiratroredBW_FD_76838 | JGI IMG/M metagenome (GOLD analysis project Ga0099825, IMG submission 76838) | Root nodule microbial communities of legume samples collected from California, USA - Siratro red BW | ecosystem: Host-associated > Plants > Roots > Nodule | place: USA: California | collected...
ATGATATTCACTATAATGAAAAGTTTGAAATCTCATCAAACTTGTGCTATAATATTTATGTTTTGAAGGGGTTTCATGTAAGAAAAGTTTTGAGAAAACTTACCTAAAGATGTTGTTTTTAAACTTTATTACTTGAAGCACCATAAAAAGAAAGAGATACATCAATTTTAACTTTTTTTTTTATTGATTTATATATAAGCAAAAGTACATATAACACATCTCGGTATAACTACCCAACAAATGTGAATGAAAATTAGTATCATAATATTAAAATATGAATGTTATTTTGAAATGTGAGTATGAACAGGGTAATATAGTACCCTTTGCAATGTGTATTAAATATGGTTATATGAAAGCAAATTTTGAATTTAGACTACAAAGGTAATATTTGTTTGAATTTTTTTTATTTAAATAAGAGAATAGAGTAGGAAAGTGACTTGGTTCATTTTATTAAGAATTTTAGGCTAAGTTTCTTTTAAAAAGTGTAATATGGGATTATGCATTTTTATAAATTTAGATCTTCATTATTTAGGTAAAAAATAAGAGAAAAAAAAAACTAGAAATCTTGATTAAGGATTATTCAGTTACTACCTTACGAGAGTATGAATTCATGTCCAATTTTATTGATCATTTTGAGCGATGGGTCAGAACATTGTAACATTTTAACTTACGCTCCATCTTACATGAACTGTCCAAGAATTGAAGAATTTGATAGTTGCTATAGTTTATTTGTAAAACTTGTATTATGTACATATAAATGTTTTGTATATAACATGATTTTCATGGTTGTACTCGATTATATAAAACAATGAGTATTACCAAATGATGAGGGTTTCATAGTAGTTGAAGAAGTCTAAATAAATATGGTAGAACATATATTGACATTTATGTCGGTCAAAATGTCAACTAATAAGTAAAAATTAACCTAATTGGTTAATAACATCCAATTTGTGTCACAGATATGCACCAAACTCTTTTTAATGGAAATTTATTAGTGTTGACTTTTGAAGACTGCTTCTTAATATTGGCTAGATTGATATTAATTCACCATTACTTTTCAAATTTATTTTTAATTAAATTAGTTCAATGTCAGCCAAATCCATACTAATAAACTTTTATTTATATTTATTTAATTTAACATTGTCTTAGTGACTATTTTTAGTATTAATTTAATTTACTTTGATGTGGTCACTAATATAATTTAATATATATATATATATTAATATTATATTGTGCTTATACGGTTATCTTCTTCAAAAATAAAGCAGGAATGGAAAAAATAAGATAAGTGTGAGATCAAATTCTTTCACAGTAGATAAAGGAGACTGGTGTTAGTATATTTATATATAAAAGTTGGAGAATAAATTTGTGTGTTTTGATTGGTTAAATTTAACTATTATAAAAATAAAGAGATGAATAAAAATAATAAAAGATATGAGAATTAAAATATTTTCTCTGTTTTTTATGTATTGATAAAAAAACAAAGAGTTGAATATATACAAATAATGTACCCATTTTAGATATAACTAAAGAAAAATAAATAAAATATTACACTGTCATAAAATACAAAATAAACAGAATTGATGATAATTTAATTCTTGTCATAAAGACAAAATCAAATAATTAATATTTCTTTCCATCTAACAATTTGATTCTGTCATAAAGACAAAAATCATAAAATTTGATATTAGTTTACTTCTAGAAACCTTGTGTCCATATCCTCTGAAACCACCCCAAGCTGGGAAGCAAATATTGATGAGACCCAGCTTGGAACAAATATTCTTGAAAGAGTAAGGATTTAAGGCTTGGTATAAATGTCTGCTAGTTGCTTTATGGTGGAAATGGGAAGCAAATAGATGATACCCTTCTTCAATTTTTCTCTAACAATGTGACAGTATATTTCTATATGTTTCGTACACTCATAAAACACTGGATTTGCTGCAATGTATCTTGCTAAGTCATTGTCACAATATAAAAGAGATGGTTACTCAAAAGAAACTTTCAAATCTTGAAAAAGATAGACTAGTCATTGAATTTCACATGTAACAGTGGTCATTGCCCTGTATTCAGCTTCACAGGAACTCTTTGATATTGTTCCTTGCTTCTTTGATTTCTAGGATATAACGAAACTTCCAAGATACACTCTAAAACTAGTCACTGATTGTCTTGAATCACTACAGGTGGACATAACTGCTGGAAGAGAAAAATAAGCCAAGACTTGGAGCTCCTTTGATATATTTGAGAATTCTAATTGCTACATTATAGTGAGCAATTATAGACTTATCAAGAAACTGAGAAAGTTGGTGAATAGAAAATGTTATGTCAGGTCGGGTACTAGTGAGATACATAAGTCTTCCAATCAACCTTCTATAGGCATGAACATCAGTGAAAGACACACTTTCAGTAGAAGACAATTTAACAAGATTATCCATAAGAGTGATTGCATGTTTGCAGGCTAAAAGACCTACATCTGTTCAAAATTCCAATGCATATTTCTTTTGATTCATCATTATCCTTTTCTTACTTCCTACTTCAAAACCAAGAAAATATCTTAAATCACCAAGATCCTTGATCTTGAATGTCTTATTCAAAGCTTCTTTGACTCTCTCAATTTCTTCATTATTATTTCCTGCCAAAATTATATCATCCACATACCCCAATAATATTGTAAAAGATCCTTCAGAAAAATTAATGAATAAGGAATAATCATTCATAGATTAAGTATATCCCAAAGAAATAAAAAAGGATGACCATTTAACAAACCATTACACGCTAGCTTGGTTAAGGCCATATAAAGCCTTTTTTAATTTACAAACTTGTCCTGGTTGAATAGAAGTCAATCCAGAAATGCATATTTCTTTTGAGTCATCATTATCCTTTTCTTACTCCCTACTTCAAAACCAAGAAAACATCTTAAATCACCAAGATCCTTGATCTTGAATGTCTTATTCAAAGCTTCTTTGACTCGCTCAATCTCTTCATTATCATTTCCTGCCAAAATTATATCATTCACATACACCAATAATGTTGTAAAAGATCCTTCAGAAGAATTAATGAATAAGGAATAATCATTCATAGATTAAGTATATCCCGAAGAAATAAAAAAGAATGACAATTTAGCAAATCACTACCTGCTAGCTTGCTAAAGGCGATATAAAGCCTCTTTTAATTTACAAACTTGTCTTGGTTGAATACAAGTCAATCCAGGAGGAGCAACCATGTATACATCTTCTTTCAACTCTCCATGTAAGAAGGCATTATTTATGTCTAACTATTTCAACTCTCAGTTATATATAGAAGTTAGAGAAATAAGCAACCTTATAGTGGTCATCTTTCCTACTGGAAAAAAAGTTTCAAGGTAGTCAATGCCCTTTGTTTGTGTGTATCCCTTCGCCACTAATCTTGCTTTATATCTTTCAACAGTCCCATCAACATTATACTTTATTTTGAATACCCATTTGCAACCTATGGCAGTTTTGTTCATGGGAAAAAGAACAGTCTCCCATGTTTGATTTGATTTGACTCTAAAGCAGGTATCTCACACTGTATAGCCTTTCTCCAACAGTTATATTTTTTTTTCACAGCTTCAAAATAAGTATTTGGCTCGACATCTGAATAAATAGACCTAACAAATTTATAAGAAGGTGATAATTTATTATAAGAAAAAACAAAATTCAAAGGATATTTAACTCTAGAAGATGTATTGGAAATATTGAGATTACAATGATAATTCGTTAGCTACTTAGGTGGTCTTTTTGTTCTGGTACTCATCCGAATTAACTGTGTTGTTTCATGATTTTCATTGAGGATTTGGCCTCTATGAGAATAAACTTCTTTGGGGATATGAATGTCTGATTCATGGTCATTATTAACATTATTTTCAATATTATCACAGGGTGCAAAAATGACTCGTGATGGCTGACTCAAAATAAGTTGATCTTCTGTAAAAACATTTTGATCATGAATGTTTGGATTGTCAGTTTCATTGTTAGTATCTTCAGCCCTTTGATATGGAAAAACATGTTCATAGAAGACGACATCCCTAGACAAAAAATTCTCTAGATTGAATATTCAACAAAATATATCCTTTTGTCCCACTTTTAAAATCAATAAAAACACCTTTTGATGCCCTTAAATCAAATTTACTTCTATTTGTTGACAAAGTGTTAGCATAGCATAAAGATCCAAACACCTTTAATTGATTAAAATCTGGTAGAGTTTTGTAAAGCATTCATGAGGAGAAAATCATTTAAAACATGTGTGGGCAGCATGTTTATAATATGCGCAACATGTATCACAAAATATGACCAATAAATTTTGCGTAAATGAGATTGTATCATGAGAGCTCTTGCTACATTTAATAAATGACCATGTTTCCTTTCAACTATATTATTTTGTTGTGGAGTATGGACACATGAAGTTTGATGTATTATTCATTTATTGATAAAAAAAAATTACTCATGAAAAATCTAGTCACATTATCACTTCTTATTACTTTTATTGTTGTCTCAAATTGTGTTTGAATAAAAACAACAAAATTTTCCAATATTTTAACAACTTCAGATTTTTGTTTTAAAGGAAAAACCCATGTGTACCTTGAATAATCATCAACTATGGTCAAGAAATATTTATGAACATGAATTGATGATAACGAGTATGGTCCCCACACATCAACATAAATCAAATAAAAATATTTTTTAGATTTAGATGCACTAAAAAGAAAATGAAAGTTTTTTTGTTTTGCAAAATGACAAATATCAAAAATAAAATATTTGTTATATTTAACAAAAGGAAATTTATTTTTGATAACATCTAAAAATTTGTTTGAAACATGCCCTAACAAAAAATGCCAAAGGGTTTCGAGATCACTAGCAGTAAAATTGACAGTATTTGTGATATGTGGAGATTGTCACTGGATTTACATGGTTGTAGAAGGGCTAACAATGTTTGATATTGGTCAGGACTAAAACCAATTTGCTGAGAATGTACCTCCGACCTTGAACCTTCATGATTTTGCTGGTTATTATTACAGTCTGCTTTATGATTTTTAAACTTGAACTGAAGTGGAAAACCATGTTTTTTATAGCATGTATCAATCACATGTCCTGTCTTTCTACAATGACTGCAGACTTTAGAAGTATATCGTCTTCCATAACTACTTCTGTTAGTATCAATCTTTGCCTTTGACTGATCCCAAAAGTTTGTCCCTTTTATTGTGTACCGAGAGAACAAATCATATGTTTTAATGGGAACTAACATGATAAGATGAACTAAAATCTTGTGAGGGATAACCAATTTCAATCATGATAAATGTAGCAACCAGAGCTCTCAAATTAGAACTCTGATACCATATTATGAAAATAATAAAGAGTTGAACAAAAATGAACAAAAAATATGAGAATTAAAATATTCTCGCTGTTTTTCTATGTATTGATAAAAAAAAACAAAGAGCTGGATATATACAAATAATGTACCCATTCTATGTATAGCTAAAGAAAGAAAATAAATAAAAATATTACAACCTGATACTATCACAAAACATAAAATAAACAGAATTGATGATAATTTGATTCTTGTCATAAAGACAAAATTAAATAATTAATATTTCTTTCCTTCAAACAATTTGATCATATCATAAAGACAAAATCACAGAATTTGATATTAGTTTTCTTCTAGCAGCCTTGTATCTATATCCTTTGAAACAAACTCATATATGTTACAATATTCATTTTTATCATCTTTAAATATGGATCTTTTGATGAAGAATAAAGTAGGATTCATATTCTTTCTCATGAAGATACATGGATTCATAACTGACACTAATTTAAATAAATATTAAAAATATAATACAATTGTTGGCATAATTAATGTTAACTTAAATAAATAATGAAATAAATAAATTTTGTGTCAATCTAATTAAAAATAACTTAAATAAATATAAATACTTAAAATAAATATAAATAGTTTAACTAGACCAACATTAATCTTATTTATTTTTAATGTTTAAGTTAACACTGAAAGTTAGCACTAACTTATTCTTTGTTAATATGATATTAACAAATATTTTTACCTTTTAAAAAAAGTTATAAAATAAGTAAGTTGGCATAAAGTTAATAGGAGTAACTATTCTTATTTTATTAATGGTTAATATTAAGCCGAGTCTATTAGATATTAATTCTAACACTAACATAAATACTTTTATTTATTAAAAGGTTAAAAGTCCAAACTAGAAAGTTAGTTAAATAAACTCTCTTGACAAACACTTAATAGTTATAGTGGACGTTATTGTATAGTGGACGTTATTCTCGGATAATCAATTTGATATTTTCTTTATAGTGTCTATATTTTTAAAATAAAAAGCAATCGTCTATTGATTATTGCTTCTGCCTTAAACTTGTTTTTCCCTTTTGTTTTTCGAAATTTTGGATTCTACTGTAGTGTTGTTATCATGAGACCAATTATGACTTATTCAACACCTTTCACAAAGACCTTTATATAATCGTGTGTATGACCAGTTTTGTAGACATTTTCTTCACTTTACAGCGCATTTTCGTTTTGGAGTTCAAATACGGCAATTTTATTCCAAACCACTAAAAATTGTCCAGTACATCAACAACTAAAATTGGGTCCCATCCAATTGTCCTCGATCTAGTACAATTCAGGAATCGAAAATGTCATACATAGGCATGAGCGGCTTCATGATCAACTCTTTTTGTGAGCACGGAAGTATAGATTCACACAATGGAATGGTAAGTGTAATCTATTCATAAACAAAGGTCCATTTGTTTTTAACTAAGAGTGCTTCTTCCTGCACTTGAAACGTTTCTTGAGACCTGTTCTTACACGAATTTAGGGACCACGAATTTAGGGATCTCTCTTATCTAGTCCGGCCTCAACGCCAATCCAGTCCGAATGGCTTTCACTCTGGGCTAATAACTCGATCACCTTGTCGGGAGTGGGGGGTTGTACCTGCGATGACACTCCGACGCTCAAGTAAGTGCCCAGTTATCGGAGTTAAATCTGCTTATATCAAAACTTTCTTACCTCTGGTCCTTACTGCTCACGTTTTTATATGGTTTTTAGAGTTTACTTATTTCTTACGTCTTGTCAGCTTTTGCAGCTTTTGCGTCAGGGGTTGCGTGTATATTTGGAACATCATTTTTCCTCGTGTACATAGGAGTTCTCGGTTCTCTGGGCGAACAGTATACGTACCTTAGGCAGATAGTATGCTTACTTTGGGCGGGTAGTACACTTGCCCCTAGACTTGAGTGAAAAGAATTGGAAAGTGAAGTCTTCGGTAACGGGCGGAGACCTTTCGTCTAATTTTGGGCGAATAGTTCAATGCGTACTTTATTTATTTTTTCTACAGCTTGCCTGCTGACGAGGTGAGGGAACTCAATAGTTTGTTCATCTTAATTGTTCTTCTCACATGATGCTGACGTGGCATCCTTAGATGACTATCCCCCTTGTTTGATCCTGCGGTGGGAATTTGATCGTGTACTATTCAGATTTCTTGAACAGTGTGTCTCTTCTATAAATAAGTACCTTGGGGTTACATTTTTCCTGCGCGTTCCCAAACTTCTCCGATATCCGGCAACTCTTGTAGTATAGTGGCTAAGTGCAACGCGTTCGTTTTCCGAAGTAAAAATGTTCTCCCTGTCTGGCTTTTCTGAATCCACTGGAAGTATCCGATAGCAATCATGATAGAGATTCTGAGCAGCCTAATGTTGTCGGCATGCTTCCGTCTGAGCTAGTCAAGAACAACATGCCTCATCGAAATGGGTATGAGTGGGCGAGTACCCTGGTCACCTGTCGGTTTTCTAGGTATAGATGGCCTTCTATGGTAAATTCCTATGCCGCAGTAGTTCCCATGTTCACTACGGGGAAAACGAGCCTCGAGCTCTTTGCTGAACGTTGTTCGCCTGTGGACAACGTGTGTCATGGGCGTGAGGGTCATAATCACGACTTCTTTGATATCTACCCTTGCATGTTTACAGATTCCATCGTTTGCCTCTCCTTTGATGAATTTACTCTGGGCGTATTACGTGCGTTGAATGTGGCGCCCACGCAATTGCATCCTAATTCTTGGGCGTCCCTTTAGGCATTTCGGCTTTTGGCTGAGATGTTCCGCCTTCCCCCTTCCCTTCATGTTTTTCCATCCTTCTACAGTACTTACCCTTCCTCTCCTGTGAAATGGGTTTCTCTGATCAGTCAATCTCATAATGTTCTTTTTACTCCCTTTTCTTCTTTTTACAAATATTTTAAGGATTCTTTTTTCAAAATCATCATAACCCCCGCCGGCAGGCATCATATTTTCAATGGGGATAATGCTAAGTTTCCGTTGTATTGGACCTAGGATCCAGTCCACTATCTGTCTTGGCCGAGGTCTCCCACGACCGAGGACGACAAGAAGATGTTTGACATTATGGACCAACTCCCTCGGAAGCTCAATGTCCGATCCATTGTTAAGCTTTATATTTCCCCACACCGCTGGGTGGATTTGTCTGGTATGTTCATTTTTTTGCAATGTTATGGTATCGGTTTTTAACCCTACTGAATTTTCATTCTTCCTGATAGGTATAATGGCTCAAAGGGGCTCTTACCTCAAAAAAATGCCAAAAATAAAAGAGGATCGCGCTGCCGAACAGAGAGTTGTCGGCGAGGGTCCTGCTCCTGACGCCACACCCTTTCCCCATCAAGCTCTCCCCCCTCCTGATAGCGAGAAGAGAAAACGAAAAGAGAAGAAAGAGAAATCGAAAAGCAAAGATAAGAAGGCTTCTTCTTCTCAGCCTTCTCCGAAGAGATCTCGGCTGAGTGTCCCAGACACGAGTAAGGATCCGGATGAATCTGATAGGGGTTTAATAGGTCCCCTCTTCGCCCCCGACATGTCTTTTGCCAAGGGCACCAGTGTGGTCCTTTCATCTGCCGAGAAGAAGGCCTTCACTGGTTGTTCTACTATCGAACTGGTCAACACATGTCTTGAAATGCATAGTCGGTCCTTAGATCTTACCAAAGTGATCCGCGCCCATGTGCTGAAAGGCGGTGTGGTCGAACTTGCCAAGATTAAGGAAGAGTTGTCGGCCACAACAACTTCTTTAAAAGAGGCTCGTGATGTCAATGCCGCCTCGGGCGAGTCTTTAAAGACAGCAAAGCTGAGGCTTAGGAAGGCAGAGCAAGAGAGGGATGCTCTATGGGCTTACTCGGAGGGCGTGAAGAAGACAAATGAAAAGCTTTTGGAGGATGTCCGGGAGCTCGAGCAGCCTCTCTCAGAAGCCACCCTTGTGCATGACAAAGCAGTGTCTGAGAAAGCTCGTGTGGGAATTGAGCTTAATGATTTGAAGGATTATGTGATTGATCTTCATAAAGAAGCCTTCGGACAAGCGGTCCGTCAAGCTATATTTCTTTACGGCATCCCTGAACAGAACGATCTTGATCCGGATAAGGATGTGTTCGACGGTCGCCTGATTCCTATTAAGGATATTCCCACTATTGCTGAGGATTCGACACCTGGTATTGATAAGGACGAGACTGTTCCGCCTGAGGGGGGAGGAAATGCTGACGCTGCCGATGAGGAAGATTGACTGCATAAAAATATTTCTTTTTCTTTTTTAATAGACTTTTTGTATAGTTGCCATAGGCAACCGCTTTTTTGATGTTGATCCTATGGTTTTGATCTGACCGGACCTTTTGTAATGATTCCCAATATCTTTAATGACAAGGCGTTTTATTCGATTTTCTAGTTATTCTGCTATTTTCAGACGGTTAGTTTTCGGTTGTGTTACTGACTATATTTCGGTCGAATTTCTCGGTTACGTATAGCTCGAGGTAGGGAATAGGAGCTTCACTATGGAGCGAAGTGCTCCTATAGGAAGGTTTCACCATAGAGTGAAAGCGGCTTCCAAATATACCTCGCTTGGATCACATTGGAGTGAATTGTTGCTGCACCTAGAGGGGATTAGTGGGTATTTACTATAGTTGGTATTGGGGATCACCATGGAGTGACTCGTCCCCAAATAGAATGTGTTCCAACTTTTGACAAAAAGATTTCATTGATGCAAGATGGTGTTTGGGCCTCGTTAAAACCTTGCTAGTGAAAACCCTCCTTAGGGATAAAACACCCAGCTAAGGAAAGAGTACCCCTCCTTACATGTTAACTAAAATAAAACTTTAAATGTGTTGCATTCCAAGTTCTCGGAATGCCTTGTCCGGATAAGTGCTCTAATCGATACGCGCCTTTCCCGAGTGATGCTGCAATCTGAAAAGGTCCCTCCTAGTTGGACGAAAACTTTCCGTCGTTCTTCCGTGCTTCGCTACGCATGCGCCAGACCAAATCACCTACCTGGAAACTTCTCGGTTTCACCTTCGTATTGTACCTTCGCGCAGCCCTGAGTTTACTTGCCTCATCCCGGATTCTGGCTTGGTCCCTCAATTCACAGATGATGTCCAAGTTTACGGCTAAACTTTCGTTATTAAGGTTCATGTCTACTAGCTGCCTTCGCAATGTTGGCTCTCCCACTTTTACCGGGATCATTGCATCAGTTCCGTATACCATGCTGTAGGGAGTTTCCCGAGTACTTGTCTGTGGGGTGCAACGGTAAGCCCATAGCACCTTCAGTAATTCTTCTGTCCATCTTCCTTTGGCAATCCCCAACCTCTTCTTTAATTCATTTAAAATGATTTTGTTTGCTGCCTCAGCTTAGCCGTTGGTTTGGGGATGCTCCACCGAACTTGTCACATGACAGATTCCCAAACCTTCATAAAAGGCGAGAAGTGCTCGGTCTGTGAATTGTCGCCCATTGTCTGTGACAATTGTGTGAGGGATTCCAAAGCGACATATCAAGCTTTTCCAGACGAAAGCTTCCAC
>Ga0099825_1009682_pt1 | contig 10862 bp, 7 predicted proteins | sample SiratroredBW_FD_76838 | JGI IMG/M metagenome (GOLD analysis project Ga0099825, IMG submission 76838) | Root nodule microbial communities of legume samples collected from California, USA - Siratro red BW | ecosystem: Host-associated > Plants > Roots > Nodule | place: USA: California | collected...
CACGCCAGACAAAGAAAAGCGGGAAAAGACGTGTCTACAGTAAAAGTTTATTCCTGCATTAAAATGTAAAATTTGAAATCCGAATTTAGCGAGACTTTGAAGTCCGCCAGTATGTATAAATAAGAGAAACTGATAGGAAGGGAGATATGCTAAACAACCTTCTATCTTTCTCTTTCTTTCTTTCTCTCTCTTGTAAACATTGCTTTCTTGTATGCTTTCTTAGAGTTCAGACAGGCTCACAATAAAAGAATCGTGTTTGAACGTATTCAGAATATCTTAAAATCTTTGTAAGTATTTTCATATATATCTCGATACTTTCGACAAAATGTCTATCATAACTATTTTGCACCCAGACTCTGGTATCAACTGGTATCAGAGCCATCAGTGCGGCCATATTTATATAAGCTACTCTTATATGTCATATTTTGTAGTATAATGATTGTTATGATGATATTTACTATAATAGCATATACAATTACAAAATTGAGAAATCATGCAGTAATTATAAATATGTTTTGAACACTTTTTATTAATATATTGTCTAAAACAAATATGTTTTGGATGTGTGGTTAGTGTGGTATATTTTTTATCCTCAGAGAGTAAATTAAAAAAATAATAATAGAATAATTTACATATCTAGTACTCTCATTTCACTTTACATTTATTATTATAACTATTAACACACAATATTTAACTAAACTAATAAATTCATCTAAAAAATGGTTCTTTAAAACTAAACTGAATTATTCATTTTAAATAGGGTAATAAACACTAAACTTAGAAATCTATTGTTTTTAATAAAATAAAACTGAATTAGACTATTAAAGGCTATTAAATTATTTTTAAAATTATTATACATTATGAAAATTTTTATAAATTGAGAACTAAAGTATTTTTATACTTTTTTTATGCTAAACAGAAAGTAATTATGAACTTACTATTTCAATAATTATATAGTTTTTTTTCTTGACCAAATAGATGCTAGAAAAAAAGATAAAAATAAGCCCGTAAAAAAGTAATAACGATAAAAAAATTGCAACATAACCTATACTAGAAACTAATGAGTTTAACATAATGATATGAAAATTTAATTTAAAGTAGAATAATATTTTTTTTTTCAAACTAAATCAAATTTAAGCTATTTTTAGTTTAATTATATTATACTTTTTTAAATTAAAATAATTGAATTATCTCAAATGCATTCTTATTACTCGCTAGAAGAGAAGAATTTACCATTCTATTTCTTTTAACTAAAATTCATATATGAATTGATCTATTAATAATGTGTAGTGGCCTATCTTTTATAGACAAATTTATTGATAAAAAAAAGTCATATTTAAAACCATCAGTAACTTTAACAATGGAAGACAAATAATTGTAAGTTCTTTCAATTTTCATAATAGCTGAAATAATACGTAGATTATTATTGTAGCTAGCCAAATAGTAGGATTAGGTTCATATAAAATCAATGTAGCTTACTAGTGATAGTTCCTTATTAGTATTATTATCTAGAAATGATTAGTCTTAAAAGTTCAGTTGTTCAATATGTTAAAACTGTTATTCAATGTTAATAATATATAATTCAATGTCGATAACATCACTTCACTTGCTCAAGTTAATATTGTAAATACATAATATTTATTCTGTAGAAAGTATTCATTTAGCTAACTGTTTCAATTTTTTAAACACAGTTTAGTTCAGTTTGCATAAGAACAATTATCATAGTAGTTTAATTTTAAAATTTGAAAAGAACAGTTTAGTTCAGTTTTTTATAATTTAGTTTTTCTTACTTAACTGTTTTTTAGTTTAATTTTTGTTAATACTTGAATTAATATTTTTATCCTTGTTATTGTTATGGTGGTGACCCTCAAGTAAAGATTCTCATTTATGATCATCACCTTCTTATTATGATCCTCATCTAACAAGCATCACCCCACCTTGATGAAGTAAATTAACCATGTAAACAATTTCCTTGAGATTGCTTTGCTGGAGTACATGCCACAGTTCAGTTACCTTGTGTAATAACATACACCAATTTTAAAAAATAAAAAACAATAAACTTTTATTTTTTCTAAATATTAAAATTATAAAAAAAATAGATGAGTTCTCGTGATTGTTTAGTCTAATTTTAAGTTTCGTTGATATCTCTCCACCCCTTTGGGATTTTCTATTTATAAGTATTTTTCTTTATCTAAAAATGATAAAAATAAATTACCAGATATAATATAATTCTAAATTCTTTAACTGAATTTTAATATTAAAATAATTAATAATAAAATTTTATTTTAATTATTAAATAATAACTAATAATTTAAATCTTATTTTAATTATTAAATAATAATTAACAATCAAATTTTATCTTAATTAATAAATCTTAATTATTATTTTTTTAATTCCTAACACTTTCTCTCAGTTTGGGTTATAAAGACATCGGCAAAAGTATCATACATGTGCAATTTTTTTCCGTTTTTACCAATTGGGTGTAATTTCTTTTTTTTTTTTTACGAAAATGGATAAGTCGTGTCATGGAGACACGACTTCAAATAAAGAAGTCGTGTTATCGTGACACGACTTTAAGATGTGAAATTAAAAAAATTGAACTGAAGTCGTGTCATATTGGTACGATTTCAGTTTAAAAAAATGAACTAAAGTCGTGCTGGCACGATTTTAGTATAAATTTTTTTTCACTAAGGTCGTGCCACGTTGGTACGACTTCAATTTATTTTTTTACACTGAAGTCGTGTCAACTTGGCACGACTTCAATTCATTCTTTTACATTGAAATCATGCCAACGTGACACAACTTTAAGTGAAGAAGTCGTGTCTATCTAACATGACTTATTCATTTTTGTAAAAAAAAAAATTTGCACCTGTTTGGTAAAACCTAAAAAAATTGCACCAAATTGTGCTTTTGCCTAAAGACAACATAACATGTTTTACTTGTCAAGGATGAGGTGTTGGAATTGAATTTTTCTTGTTGTGGTGCTGTGGTAAATTTCTGCACTTGGATAATGTTGGATCAAGAGGAAGTGGTTTGTTGGACAATCAAACACATGTTATTGGCAGTGGCAAATTTCTGAGTGGCTTTAAAGTCTGCTATGGACTCATCCTGGCGTTAAATGTTGCATCATTGTCTAACATTTGGGTGGTAGATGATTTGGATTGAAACATCTAGAGTGGAGGATGTTCTTCGTAAAGACTTGGTTATATAGCGTTAATATGCAACATGACATACAAATGGTATGTGAAGATCTTATTACCAAACTATTCTAAAAGTTTATTTTAGATTGAGTACAGCAGCGGATATAAAAAAGAAAGGCAGACCTAGGAAATTCCGTTACGTGGGTGGGTTAAATAAGAGAAACACGCACAGAATTTACAGAGAGAGGACAGGAGGGTATATTCGTCTCGTTGAAAATAACAACAAAATGCCTAGCTGGTTCCTCTTTAATTCTGCTTTTCCATGTTCAACAGTTAGCAAAGTTCCCTAGGCAAAGCCGCCTAATTAATTACTCATATCCATACATCTTTTTCTTTCTTTCCTTTCCAACCATTTTCATTTAACAACAATAATATCGAAAATAATATTTATTTATATTTAAAAATTAAAAAAAAAGAGAGAAGCAGGAGCATGCATGATGTACACACACAACACACACCATGGTTTTCTCTCTCTAATCTCTATCCATCTGGCTTGTGTTATGAGCTGTTGATATGCCTCCACCCCACCACCCAAAAATACAAACACCACTACAGCCACCAAAACGCAAACCAAGGCCAACCTAAAAAACCAACATAATTCTACCTACAATCTCCTCACCTCACTTCTTCACTTCTCATTGGTAATGTGCAGAGCCTGCACCTGAGTTTACATTCTTCGCAGCAAATGCGTTGATCACGCAACCTCCATCGAAACCACCACAAAAATGCGCCAAGCACTTGTTCCGGAGGGCAGGAGCAAAACCCCAGACGCCGAGAGAGACACTTACAGGGTAAAAGCCGGGAACCGAAGAGTCACACCCAGCGAGGAGGAAGTGGAAGTAAGTAGCAGGAGCCTGGAGAAGCTGTTGCCAAGCGGTGACGTCTACATGGGGAGCTTCTCGGGTAACGCGCCCAGCGGATCGGGGAAGTATCTGTGGAGAGACGGGTGTATGTACGAGGGTGAGTGGAAGAAAGGGAAGGCGTGCGGGAAGGGAAAGTTCTCGTGGCCTTCGGGTGCCACGTATGAGGGTGAATTCAAATCGGGTCGGATGGAGGGGTTTGGGACCTTTACCGGAGCCCAGGGCGAGACGTACTGTGGGTCGTGGAGCTCCGACAGGAAGCAAGGGTACGGGCAGAAGCGTTACGCCAACGGGGACTTCTACGAGGGGTTGTGGAAGCGGAACGTGCAGGAGGGGGAGGGGAGGTACGTGTGGAGAAACGGTAATGAGTACTACGGGGAGTGGAGGAACGGAGTGATTTGTGGACGGGGTACGCTGATTTGGGCCAATGGGAATCGCTACGAGGGGCAGTGGGAGAACGGGATTCCCAAGGGGCAAGGGGTTTTCACTTGGCCTGATGGGAGCTGCTATGTTGGGTGCTGGAACAAGGACCTTAAGGTGCACCAGCTTGATGGAACCTTTTACCCCGGGAGTGGTGATAATCACACTGTCACTATGAGGAAGAGGTCTTCGGTTGACAGTTCCAGAGGAAGTGGTGTGAAGAGTTTTCCCCGGATTTGCATCTGGGAATCCGAGGGTGAAGCGGGGGATATAACCTGTGATATCATCGATAATGTGTCCTTGTTGTATCGGGATGGGAAAGCAACCGGGTCGGATCGGGGACATGTTAAGCCGTTTCGACGGAATCCTTGTTGTTTTTCGGGGGAGGTCAAGAGACCCGGCCAGACTATATCAAAAGGGCATAAGAATTATGATCTTATGCTTAATCTGCAACTGGGTATAAGGTGGGTTTAAATTTAACTCTTCTGGAAGAGTTTACACTGTTCCTTACTTTTGGTTTAGTGAATCTATGTTCAGGGATTTTAATTTTTGTATTGTTTCCCAGGTACTCTGTTGGGAAGGAAGCTTCCATTTCTCGAGGACTTAAATCAAATGATTTTGATCCGAAGGAGAAGTTCTGGACTAGGTTTCCCTCTGAAGGATCTAAGATTACGCCACCGCACCAATCCGCCGAGTTCCGCTGGAAAGACTACTGCCCTATGGTTTTTAGGTATAGCCTTTTCATTTTTGGCTTTATCATTTGATCCTATTTTTATCCTATAGACACAAAAACAATTGGTTAGATAATTTTTTTAACCCTAACACTGCAATGATAATTACATGCTCAATCTTCGGAGAATACTGTTAGAGTTTCATTGCAGCTTTTTCTGCTTCTTGTTGACTGGATTCTGTTTTTGCATTGCAGACAATTGAGGAAGCTATTTCAGGTGGACCCTGCGGATTACATGTTGGCCATATGTGGGAATGATGCCCTCAGGGAGCTTTCCTCTCCGGGGAAAAGTGGAAGTTTTTTCTACTTAACACAGGATGACAGGTTTATGATAAAGACGGTGAAGAAATCCGAAGTCAAGGTTAGATACATGTCTTTTGGTCTCTCCTTAAATTTGAAAATATCTTTCCTTGTTTAATAGCATACTGAATGGATGTGTTTTTTATTTCAAAGAGCCCTAATTTCTGCTCCAAAGCAGTAGATAGTTAAATCCTTTTTATCATCATACCTTGATGAGAATTTATTTTATTTTTTTCTGGAGAGAGGTCCATTTTTGCTCTAGTTTTGAAATTTATTTAAATCAGTTATTAATCTTTATTAATGCATAACTTTGGCAAATTCAGGTGCTTCTTCGGATGCTCCGAAGCTATTACCAACATGTTTCTACATATGAGAACTCACTTGTTACGAAGTTCTATGGAGTGCACTGTGTCAAACCAATTGGAGGCCAAAAGGTATATCTTCAAAGATAAGTTGTTTGCAGTTTGAAGCAGTAGTTCTATGTGTCTGAGTGCCTAAAAATTCCTTGATGTTGAAATCCAGACACGCTTCATTGTGATGGGCAATCTGTTCTGCTCGGAATATCCAATCCATAGACGATTTGACTTGAAAGGATCTTCCCATGGCCGCACCACAGATAAGACCAAGGAGGAAATTGACGAAACCACCACCCTCAAGGACCTGGATCTCAATTTTGTGTTTCGTCTTCAAAAAAAATGGTTCCAGGATCTCATCAAGTATGCCGATTAGTTTTTGTCCTATTTAACACTTTCATGACTATTACTTGGCAATGAAACACCGTGCATATCTGTTGATTTAATCTTATCTCGATATTATGTGCAGACAAATTGAGCGGGACTGTGAGTTCTTGGAAGCTGAGGGAATTATGGATTACAGTCTCTTAGTTGGCCTTCATTTTCGTCATGATAATACATACGAAAAAATGGGATTGTCACCGTTTCTTTTGCGCTCAGGTATTGATCCATATTTCACTTCAGTGCTGATAGTACAGAATGCTTACGTGACAGTAAAACAGTGTATGAGTAATTTTGTTCTTGCTTCTTTAGGAAAGTGGGAGGATTCTTATCAGAGTGAAAAGTTCATGCGTGGTTATCGCTTTCTCGAAGCAGAGCTGCAGGATAGAGATTGGGTTAAATCTGGTCGGTATGTGAAAAAAAGTTCACTCCCTTTACCTACACACACACATATATATATATATATATATATATATATATATATATTTTGAGTTGATAGAATAATTGCTAACAGATGCATCCAATGTCTTAGTGGGTTGGTACAGTTTTTTACTTGAATCAGTTTTAGTTCATCATACAGAACCTAAGCATACGCTTGTATTTTGTACACATTGCGGTCTTACTCTGAAAAAGTAAATAAGGACTCTTGAATTCTTGAATTGTTGTAGACTTGCTGAATTGACTATATTTCGTCATATATAATAATTGCACATTTGCAAGTAGTTTAAATCATCGTAGTGTGTAGTTGAGGATAGAGTAGCAGGGAACAGTTGTTTGTGGGGGATACATTACACATGAAGGTTGTGGTCCTATTCTCTTTAAAAACAATTTGGAGTTCTTAATTTAATATTGGCCCGGTTATTATTTGCTCTAGTCATTGGTGATTTTTCACCTTGGATATTTTTTTCCATATTATCTGTGCATTTTTGTTCAATGTTCATTCAGTATTTATCCTATATACTCAATCTCATACATATCTCTCTTAATGTTTCAGGAGATCATTGATTAGATTAGGAGCCAATATGCCTGTGAGAGCAGAGCGCATGGCTCGGAGGAGTGATTTTGATCAATATTGCAGTGGGGAAACTTACGATGTTGTTTTATATTTTGGGATTATTGACATTTTGCAAGATTATGATATCAGCAAGAAACTGGAGCATGCTTACAAGTCTTTACAGGCTGACCCTTCATCAATCTCAGCTGTTGATCCAAAGCTCTACTCAAAGAGGTTCCGGGATTTTGTGGGTAGAATATTCATTGAAGACCGGTAACAGTAAGGAAAAGAAAAGGTTTTCATCTATACAGGGAATAGCTGACAGATGAATCTGTTGTTGGAGCGGGAGAGCTTGCAGTTGGCTGTGCCACTGTTGGCTGTGACCAAGAGACTTCATCTGAATGCAGGTTGTTTTCATGGCTGAATTTTGAAGATGCACAGCCATGATAATGAAGGCAGGGAGATCTTTGTACATGGTGGATGGTAGAAATGATCTCTGTCTTTTTTGTCTTGTTTTTTCCGTGAAAGCGGTTGGGTTTGTGCATTCTTTTTGTGGTCACAAATAGTATATGAATATGATGTGAGAAATGATAGATAGGGGAGACTTGAAAATGTTTGTCAAAAGATTGGATTCACAGTGCGTGGATAGTTTGGTAATAAAGAAAGTGTACAGTCCATTCAGAATGCATAGATGGCAGAAGGGTATTTTTTTAAAATATGGTAATCTTCTAATTTTCTATCCTTGTTTTGGCTTCTTGTTCGATGTTTGAGATATTTTGGAGACAAGGTAATGAAATGGAGGACCATTAGCGCATAGGGATTTCTCCCACACAACCCAAGTGGTTTACTTTTTTAATATAAAATAAATGACTAAAGGTGACTCAGCTCTATACGGTGACGACGAGGAACATTAATATGGAAGCGGATAACTTTTGCAGTGAAAGTAGGGGCATTGGGCTGTGAGGTATTAAAAGCAGAGAAAGCACGAGAAAGATTCGCAAGCTTCTTGTTTTTTCCTCTCGTCTTCTTTACTTTCTTACTTTTCACTCTATCTACTTGTACTGTTTTTCTTTTAATTTGTCAAGAAATATGTTGACCCTGCCTTCCAAACCTATTTTCGCAATATAATTTAGCCTCTGTTATCACTAATTTAACAAAAAAGCTGCAATTCTAAACATTATTTAACAAAAATATTTTAAATTACTTTTTTCCACTCAGGCATCTTACTAACGTCCCAGGACAAAAAGTTTTGAAAAATCTGAAAAGATAAAGTAAGTTTTGATGACATATGTCAATTTTTAAATGAAAGAATTTTAGTTTATTTGTTAATCAGTATCTTTTTGGAGTATATATTAGTATTTGCTTTAAAAAATATTTATCTTGATTTAAAAAGTATATCTTTAGAGTATTGTTTTGTTTTGAAAAAGTTATTTATGTGAACATATTAAGAAAAGAGGTTAAATTACTAACTCTAGTATCATAAATCCTTTTTTTTAAGTTATGCAAATTGTTAAAACTTAAAAATGTGTTAAGACAAGAAGGAGGAATTTTGTAACACTCTTCACTGGACATTATTGGTCAGGAACAACATTATAATAACATTATTATTTTATGGTAAAACAAATTACGCGGTTACTTATACTGGTGGCCAACGTTCATTGCTAGACTGAATAAACTATAATTCGTTCTGATGTGGGATCGAGGGACAATTATGCGTTGCTCATGCCGACGAACCATGGAAGTTGTGTAATAAGATATGTCTGAATGAAATTTGAAATTCGCTGCAGAGGTCAAAGTCAGTGGCAGAGGCTTATGCTTCTTTTTTTTTTATTCCCTCTCTAACCATTTCTTATAAAATAAAACGTTCAATGCAAGGAAAACAAAAGAATACAAAATATTCATTAACTTATTTTCATTGATCTCTATATTAAAACATTATCATTCATAGTAAGAAGAACGGAGGAAGCGGTGATTTTGTTTTTGACTTTGTTGTCTTGTTGGGCGATTCTGTTGTCCATTTGCTGAGACAGGAAGCAATCGACCTACGTAACGTCACTGTAAGTAAGTGGGTCCATTTTCATTTGTTCCCTTTTCCTGGAGGGTGTCAAGTTCCACCTCCAGAACGGAAACCTCTCATGAATTCCAACCTCTTCCAGCAGTTACACATATGTGTTTAATAATATTTTACATTTTTTTCCTTTTCGGCTAAAATTACTTCGGTAAGATATATAAGTTTTTTAGCTAGAGTAGTTAGAATCGAGAAAGTTTATTTAGTTAGAATTTTATTGTATAAATTCTAGTTAAATGTTTGTTATTCTTTGTACTAATATTTACTAAGCACTGAAGTTTATATTCTCTTCAAATAATTTTAAGTATCACTAGTAGATAGACATTACCATAATTTGATTCTAGATAATTTTACTAGATACCTCTATTAATAATTAACAGATCTTTCCTTAGACAGATTGCATTTCCTTTAATAGAATACTGGACTAACTATTATGAATATGAAACATTAATGCTTGGAAAATGAACATGGTCAGCATGTGTTAGATTGATGCATCATTAGGCAAGGGCATCAACCAGACATTTAGATCCGAGTAATGTAGATTACGTATAAGTAAGTGCATGCCTTTGCACTTTTGCCTTAGCAGAAGGACTCAGGAATGGTGCTTTTTCCATGTGCACTTCAACCCTTGCGTTCCACACCAACTCATTTCTTCCAAATCAAGGGTTTTAATATAACTAATGTCTGCTGCTGGGTTCAGTATCTTTGTTAAAATAATCTGCATATGCTTTGGCTCAGAATTAGAGAGTTACTACCAATGATGGATACCTTAAGCCGTTTTAGTAGTTAAGTCTAGCAATATTATAATAGATACATTTCAAATTTCCATCCAACAGCATCATGATGTGCCTAGCAATTGTGTTGAAGTCAAATTCCACATCCCAGAAAGTTAATTAAAAACATGTAATGAGAAATTATTATCGAAGGTTATAGATGCATCTAAATATCACTAGATTTTCCACACGTTGTCAAATGAGTTTAACGTTTTTATTTTTTATTTTTTATATTCATTAACTTAAAATATTCCACTAAGAATATAATCGAATTGATGATAAATGGTTACATTGAGAAAGAGAAAGTGAATTAAAAAGTTATTTCTTAATAGAAATGGATGAATCTATTCAATTTCACTGTTTAAGTCTATTTCCCCCTTAACATTAAGCTTATTGGATTATAAAGGAAAATGTTTGTTTGCCAACCCCACGTGGATTACAACCACATTACAACTGTGATGTGACATTTTTTTATGACGTGACACTAGGGGTGTAAATGGTAAATGGCAGGGGCATGGTCTGATTGTTAAATCTTTGCAAAACATACAAAGGTGGTTCGTGCCTAGTATTTGAAAATCAAAGGAGGAACCTTTGAGTGCTTCGTGCTTGGTTGTAGGGAAAAAGCAAGAAACTTTGTTGCACTCGACGGCCATTGGAGGGGTGGAGGGCGACGACGACGAGAATCTGCGTGAGGGAAAACCAAAGGTTTTTGGGTGCTTCGCGGTTCGTAGGAGAAGCTGTGTGTGAGGGAAAAGGGTGCTTCGCGGTTCTTTGAGGGAAAAA
>Ga0099825_1009685_pt1 | contig 10860 bp, 5 predicted proteins | sample SiratroredBW_FD_76838 | JGI IMG/M metagenome (GOLD analysis project Ga0099825, IMG submission 76838) | Root nodule microbial communities of legume samples collected from California, USA - Siratro red BW | ecosystem: Host-associated > Plants > Roots > Nodule | place: USA: California | collected...
CCAAGCATACATTTATTCATATTTTGCTGTTTTTAAAATTCTCTACAAAATTTTAAATAATAACAAAAAAGATTAAAAACCAACATTAATAAAAAAAAAAAAAAAAAAAAAAAAAACTTCCGTACTGGAATATTTTATATTTTGTATCACTGTTTCTTACAAATAATTTTTGAAATTTTCAAAATTTACATGGAATTTAGGTTTTAAAAAAGTTACAAAAAATCCACTGAGAAGTTTTAGTAATAAAGTGTTTGAAATGATACAAGTTTTAACAATTTTCCTGTGTCAGTTGTTAAGTAGTTTGAATTATATTAGTCATTCATCTGGTCACGTAACTTTCATATTTTATATTGAGTTATACGCAGTGATGAATCAAATATTTGCTATTTATTTGAAAATAACAAATAATGTAATAGATATTATTATCATATATAATGTGTGTGGATGTGTATATATATTTAAATATATTTTTTTCTGGTACAATGATTATAATATAATTTGAATAATCTAACCCCTCGTTCAAACTTTCAAACTCACACTCTAACTTAACTACATTAATATTTTTTTTATGACTTTTCATTGATCCAATAATGTCATCAAATCATGCATGAGTAATATCAAATTAATCTTAACTATAGAACACCCTTATACCAATTTCCTGCATTTGAATATGTCTGAATTTGATGACAACTCTATGATTTGAGTTAAAGATTCCTCTGTTTTACAATTAATTAAACTTTATTGTTATTCATTGGGAGGGTCCCATTTACCTATTTGATATAACTCTTTTCTTTAACAAATTGGGCATTGCTTTAGATAGTTTGGTTGTCCAACTTTGTCAAAATTCACACTCTTCAATTCAGTTGTTGTCCAACTTCTTATCTATTATTTTGTTTGCTCATCAGTAGTTAGATGTTTTCTCTTTAACTTTTAAAAATTTGAAAAATGTACTATTGGATTGAAGAAAAAAGATTGGTGAGGAAACACGTTCTTCCTTTACCTACTTCCAACATTCCTCTTATATTCATTGGTACCACATATAATTTAACACATTTTTAATTTTTTAATGGGTTCTATAATGTGTTAAATTTTCAAATTTTCCCTCTTTATCAGTTAATCTTCTTATAATAATAAGTTTTTTAGATTTTTTTTGAACAAAAACTGGTTCTACAAATGACTGTCAACACATTTCTCTTCAAAGCAAAAATTAAATAAAAATGACTTTTTATTATAAGAACTTCTTTAAGAACTAACATTGAATATGTCCTTATTCACAATCAAGCTAATCACCATCATAACATTTTGCTCTTATTGCACTACTTTGATGTTGACTCAACCTCTTATTAAAATATGAAAAATAGCACAAAATAAATAAATAAATTACTTTTAGGGGTTATTATGAAATATTTAAAAAATTATTAATTATAAAATTAATGTTAACTTTTAAAAATTACAGTAAAATATATTAATAGAAAAATACGTTATAATTTTATGTTTAAAAATCAGTTTTTATTAAGCCACAACAGTTATTTTCAATAAAATTATTAGAGTCGGACGAGTTCATAGGTCCAAAGACTATGGGCTGATTTGAGTTAGTAACAGAAGAGATCCAATTTGTGAAGTAAGTAAAAAGGCCATTGTTATTCATATTCTTTTTTTTCTTAATATATTTTTCATTTGTATTTTTTAAAAAATCCGAAATAAATTTTCGAAATTACTCAAGTTCAAATACATTTTGAAAGAATAAAGGTTTTAACACTTTTGAAAACTTTGTTTTAAAAAAATTCTAAAAATCCAAATAAAAATAAAAATGAAAAAACAATTATTTTTTACCAAATAAGCCCACTTTACAAGGGGCTAGCCCAATTAAGCATTAAGGGTAGGGGCCTCTTCATTCTACACCCCATCATTTAAATGTGCACCACCATGGGGTTGTGAAATAAAAAGAAAATTACCCCTGCAATTTATATACAATCCTACTTTAATTTTCTCTCTACTTTCTGTATAGAATTGGATGATGTCATGGTAGAGTACTGTAGTGTTTATATAAGATTAAGTTGATAGTGCAAGATGTACGAGAAATGTATCATCAATCAAAGATGGAAGTATGGAGTTCTGATTTATTTATTACATTTTATTAGGTATATAATATTTGTTGCTAAAAGTGTGATATCTGTTAGCGTATCGTACTCGTCTCTTTTCAATTATCTGAGAATGTGTGGTAAATATGCATAGAAATTGTTATACTCACTCACATGTTTGACCAATTAGGGAATGTTTCCTTTGCTTAGATGAAATAGTTGGGATGTTATGTCATATTTTTACACGTAAATAATATACACAGTTTAAACAATTTAGATTCATTTTTTAGTTGAATATATAAATGATGTTTTGTTCATGATGTAACAAGCGTGAATATATGAACACTTTCCAGGGATGGAAGGAGGATATGAATCCCAAATATTAAGAGGTTCTCCCTCAGGTTACACATTCTGTGATCGGATGGCATATACGCATAGTTGGCGCTATATGCATCCACGTAGATGGTGTTACCATGATCTGGACTCCTTACGATTACCAACATCCCAGCCCGTTTGAAACGATATCCATGTTTTTAGTATATATCCAACTCGGGGACCTGCACACATTACCATTTGTGAGAGCATGTGCTACATCAGTTTGGATACAAGTAGGCGGTTCCTCGACCTATCCTTCCATTTGAAGGAGGTGTAGTCCTATTAGGGATGATTGATGGTTGCACTTTGATGATTATCTTGTTACTGGTGTGACATTGGCTTCACATCCATCGGTATGTGCAGTTGGATACATGCATTGTTTCATATCAGTGTCACACTTGTACATACTTTATAGGGTGGATGAAGATCGATTGTCTGTATTGTCACATCGACATCCACATAGCCAGAATGATAACGAGATGCAATCACAATAGGAGCATGCTTGTTTAGTGAGTAATTTATCATGTTCTATAGCTATTATTATTTTAACATGATTATTTGTTTAATATTTTAAGTGTTTAATATCCTTTTAATAAATACATTATGGAGGATCATCGACATCTTGCAATGCATGATCGATTGTGAGCATGTGCTAGAAGATACGTGAAATAAAATCCAAAATACATTAGAATTAGCCTATGACATAATAGATAAGGAAATCGTTTATGGAGATATCCATATTTCATATGAATAAACGTAAACGTATGTACTCTTAGATAATTTTCTTATATAATTAGGTTTTGCATTTTAAAATTAAAATACATATTGTACGACAATTTCTAATCGTTGATATATAAGATATTCTCATACATACTTCATATCAAATATGTTATGCAGTTATTTTATGTTAATATTGTTACTAGTACTTTTCGATTTAAAAATAATTTATAGAGTGTAGAATCTAAAATATAATTTTTAAAAAATAAAATTAGAATTTTAATTCAAAAGTGCTGTTTCAAATGGTCACGGATGCAGAATACACTTGACAAGATTATGTATATATGGATAAACTTTTCCCTAAGAGAGAAATATAAAAAGGAAAAACAAAATAAATGTCTATATACTAAAATTAATCTATTATTCATAAATTAATTTGTAAAAAGAATAGTATTAATTTTTATAAAAGTTAATTTTTAACTCATACATAAAACTAATTTTATTTTACAGAGATCTATTTAGTTTTTCAAAAATATATTTTTAGTAAAGTTTAGCCAGATACACTTTCCAGCAGTTGGAAGTTATTGTAAGGTTTGTTTTGTTCTGAAGTTATTAATCAGCCTTAGTTAATCTCTTAGATTAAGAAATTGCAATTGTGGTTGCTTATACAGAAAAAACACACACACACACATATATACATATATATATATATATATATATATATATATATATATATATATATATATATATATATTGTTTTGGACCTTTCAACCTTAAATTTTACCTCCTTTTTAGATTCTCAGTTCTCTTAAAATAATCGTGATCTCAAACAAATTCCAAGCAGTAATTCCTATTGAAATCTAGTCAAAGCTTGCAGATTGATGGAACAGAAAATCTTGGCTGATAGCATGTTTAAACATACTTTTATTTTGTTTGGAAAAGTAGAAATATGGTGATACATGTCAAATGGATTTGCATAAAATCAGATCAGAAATAATATTATACTATAAACAACTCTCAAATCATATCAGCCACTATAGTGTGGGGAATGGTTTTACTCTTAGCTCATTCATTCAAATATTCTCTCAAATCACAACTTTTGACATGAATTGATGCAGAACTTTCTAAATAGATTCAAAGTTGGATATATAACTGTGTTAATAGGAAGATTTAGAAGATTGAACAAGAGGAGAAAAAAATGATGAGCAAAATGAAGCACTCCAACCAATGAAGGTGATGTGAGAACCAATGAATGAATGTGACTTGTAACCCCACATAATAAGAGAACAATGTGTAATAATAATGTAACGCAGTTCAATGAATAAAAAATTGAGGCAGCAAAGCAATGAAGTAGCCTTGTTTTGTGTTGACCATGTTACTCTCTCCTATAGTTGCTCCCTTGGGTTGTGTTCTTCTCAAGCAGCCCCCTCGTGCGTGAGGGGAAGCCAACTTAAAAGGACAACAAGTCAAGAAAATGAATTTGCATTGCAGGTTGCGTTTATGACCAGCCAATTCAAGCTGTAACTATGCAAGGTGTGCACAAGTACCAATGCACCATCACCATGTGCATGTGCTTCTTCAATTCCCTCTCAGCCAAGGGAATATACAGAAAAGCAATGTAAAGGGTATGTGGAGACAAATCTACTACCCTTTAAGCTGCTTTTGCTACATGTCAAGTTCAGTTTTTCTTTTTTTACATATTAAGGTGTTTGTTTGATTATAAGGGTTGCCACAGAAGAAAGAGAAGTGTTCTAAAATTTACAAGAACGTGACCAAAAATAAGGTGTAAACTAAACTTGTCTATTAAATATTGAGAGAAGACTTGGACCAAAGACATGAATCAAGAATGCAATTGGATAACCACAAAAATGCAATTCCACTAAAACTTGGTAGAGAAAACTTTGTTAGCTTTAGTGGTTTTTTTTATGAGCTCAAATGGTCAAACAAAAACATGTAATTAGATAGAGTTCACACAATTTGGTCTCTATCACACTTGGTTGCACATATCATTATTGCAAGAAATATTAAACAAGGGAATACTTTATTTTGGAAAATTATATTAAAGTTGACTTTAGATTTATATTATGAATGGTCTAACAAGAAAGGCTATTATTGCAAGGGAATGAGATGCCAAACCGAAGTGTTCTTTTCCTTGAATTCTCCGAGTAGGAGATTATATGTTTGGACAAATATTGTGTGAATTACTCCATCACAATCTAAGGTATTGGTTATAATTTTTTTAGTATGACTCATTGCATCAAGCAACTCTCCTCTAACATGAAGAATTAGTGTAGTTATTGAACATTTTGCATTACAATAACATGTTTAATCTTTAATGTATATGAAAGCTTCTTAGACTAACTACAATCATAATATTGGAAAAAAAGAGATAGTTTCTTAAATAATCTTGACTGAAAAAAAATAACACTGACTCCAATGAAATAAAATAATGATCCAAGGGGAATTCCGTGGCAACTGGATTCAGATTTGAAAATGAAAATGAAGCACAGCACCCCTAAATGTGAGCCAAAAGTTGAATTGAAGTGATCTCAAGTAACTTTAGTTCTTTGAATCTTTGCCTGATTTTTATTTGTTTTTTTTTTTTTTATTCTTTTGATCATTGAAACTTCCAAGGGAATTAATACATTGGCAAAAGCTGGAAGGTAAAGAATTACAGCTCCAAACAAGGTGTAACAGACAAGGCTTCTATTTGGCAAAGAGGTATCCTATATGGATTGCTTTTCACTCATAAAGTTACATTCCAAAGAAAAAAAAGAAGGAATAAGTCCACTTGCACCAACCTATAAGAATATCACCCCACCAACTCTGTTTTTCCTCTGTTACCACTCTGCCCAAAACAGAGCAAAAACAGAGGATCCACTTCATCACTCCGAATGGATCCTCCACCTCTTTCTGCCGCAACTATCATCACTACCACCATCCATAAAAATCATCCTGATTCGGTAGAGTCTTCATCTCCACGTTCCCGCAATGCAGAAACATGGAATGATGAGACTTTACCGGTCGTTCCTGGCGCCAAGCTGCGCCTCATGTGCAGCTATGGTGGCCACATCATGCCTCGCCCTCACGACAAGACTCTCTGCTATGTCGGCGGTGACACGAGGATTGTGGTGGTGGACCGCCACTCTTCGTTGAAAGATCTGTGTGCACGGCTTTCTCGAACCATTCTCCATGGAAGACCCTTCACACTCAAGTACCAGCTTCCCAATGAAGACCTTGACAGCCTCATCACCGTCACCACCGATGAAGATCTTGACAACATGGTGGAAGAGTATGATCGAATTACGGCGAAAGGTGCGGCTTCTTCACGGCTCAGGTTGTTCCTGTTCTTCACCAAACCTGAGGCCACAGTTTCAATGGGGTCACTCCTTGATGATGTAAAGTCAGAGACATGGTTTGTTGATGCACTTAACCACTCTGGAATGTTAACCAGGGTGGTTTCAGATACTGCTGCAGGGGATTCTTTTGTGAACCTTGATGGTGTTGGTGGTGGTGGTGTTAGTGCCAGTGGTTCAAACAACAACTTGGAGGCTTTGCCTGATACTAACAGTAACAAAGGTAAGAACTTGCCTGATGTGGTGCAATCAAGTCCTGGTTCACCTATGATGGAGAACAGTTCTTCTTCTTCTCCTTCTTTCTCTCCTTCTCTGGCAAATCTGCCTCCCATTCGGGTACGTGTTGATGACAACAGTAGCAGGCTTCAACAAGAGAACAAGATTGGGGGGCTGGTGGAGGAGCAGTTTGCTCATTTGACCATTGCAAGTGGGGTGAAGCAAGATGATGGTTTGGGGAGTGTGGTTCCTTCTGCAGTGGCTGTGCCTGCAATTCCCTCACCTGTGACTATGCCATCTGTTGGGGTGGTTACAGCTGGTGATAATGCTATGAACAGAGTTGTTTCTGAGGATGAGAGATCAGATCCCGGGTTTCGGAGGCCCCCTTTACCATTGCAGCTTGTGCAGCCAAGGACTAGTGGTGGCATGAGTTTACCTTCTCCTGATTCAGTTGCAAGGTCTGTGATTTCTGTCATATTAGCATATTACCCTTCTTTATTATCTTCTTTTGCTTTTGTTATTGTTATATAGTGGTTTTTAAGGAAGAATCACACACTTAAAACTTTTAATTTTGGTGATGAGAATGAGTTCTGAAAGTGTTGTTTTTGGTTAACATTTTCAGTGATAGTAGTATTGCATCTGCAAATTCTTTCTCCAAGACTGTTTACTATCAAGATCAAGTCCAAGGTACACTACTAGACAACAAGGTAGTTGCTTTCCCAAATGTCAAGAGTGAAATATCTGATCAGGTGATTCAGGTCCATGGACAAGTACAAGATTCTGGCTACATGTTACCCCCACAATTAGATCAAAACAGGCAACTCCAGCAGCAAAAGCCCTTGGTCCATGCCAGCTCTCATTACATCCACCACCCTACAGCCACAGGTCCAATACCAGTTTCATCATACTATCCAGTTTATGCCCCACCACCACAACAACAACAACTTCAACCTCCAATTGCTCAGCAACAGTACCCATTTTATGTGATGCCTGTTGCAGCCTCACAAGTAACACAACCATACAACATGGCCTTGCAGCCCAATATGGGTGACCCTAATGTGTTAGCCTCAGGCAGGACCCTTATACCACAAGGCACTGTTACCTCAGCAGCATACAAGGATGGTACTCCACCTATCTACCCCACCAAGTCAGTTACCCCTACTATATCTGAGGTGACTCCTAGTGTTTACAAGGCTCCTCCTCAAACCTCAAATCCTGCATATGCTCCAATACCTCCCAACCAATTTCAGCCACAGTATGTGGGGTTGCCTCAGTTCCATCATCCACCACCGTCCATTGCTGTGGCTCCCTCTAGTACTGCTACTAATTATGGTTATGAATATGGTGGCCATGTGCAAGAACAAGTATACTACACTCAACAACAAACCACTACTGCTCCATTGCTTCCCCAGTACCAATCCATGACCCCAGCTGCAGCTGCTGCAGCACTATCAGATGCTTCAAAACAGTTTCCTGCAGACAGCATTCAGCAGCAAAATAGAGCATCACAGCCAGTATGAATCAGAAGTGGATAAAAATGAATCAATTGGGGGTGAGGGGTAATTGGACTTTACTTTCATTTTTTAACAATGAACATATGGAACCAACTTTCTGAAAAAAAAAAAAAAAAAATAAGGACTAAATCATAGGTTATTTCTTTTTATCTGTACGGACGTGTAAGACCATATTTTGCAAAGCTAGCTTTTGTGATCATCACAGTTACTCAGTTGAATAAAGCAAGTTGCTGCCATTAGCTTTGGTGGGGGAATTTTTTATTGCTTTTCTATCCAAATGTTATTATATTGTTTAGACTTGGAGTCACTTCACAGTCACGTTTATTTGTTTTCTTCTGATTAACAAAATCAACATCAGATTTCATGAAATATTCATCGATTTTGTCATGCTCAAATCAAATAGTACATGATGGTTGGAGTGATTTGATAGAAAGAGGTCTATAAAATGAATTTGATTTAGTCCAAAAGAAAATGACGTTTATAAGAAAATGGTTGGTTCTCATTGAAACTTTTTTAGCTTAGCAGCACTTGTTCCTTAGTAGATGCTTGCGGCTGGTGAATCATTGGTGTTCTATCAGAACAGTGTAGTGAGTTTAAAGCCTTCTAAAGTCGTAACGTAATCATTGTGATGACTTCCACCACGCTTGGAAACTCTTTGAAGTAAGAAATCGTGTTTAAAACTTCAAAGTTATAGCTATGAGTTTTAGTAATAGTGAAAAGCTGTTATCTGAAACGTGAAACTAAGGACGATCTTTGTCTTTTACACACAAAAATTTCTCAGATAACTGACAAGATGCAAGTATCACTCTTTTCATAGGAATATAAACACAAAGGAGAATCTATGAACATGCATGCAACGTGATCAAGATCTATCACTGCTACAACCTTTCAAAGAGAGATACTGGGAGATTAGATATCATTGAAACACTATATCAGACCCAAATTAATTTAAGAGCTATCAAATTAATTTAAGAGTAATTTAAAAGAGTAACTCTTTTTCTAACTCTCATAAAACAGTTCTACAAAGTATATGGATGTAGAATTAAAGAAGAAAAGATCTTTAATCTTTAAATTAGAAGAAAAGAAATAAAGAATAGGGATGTAGAATAATTCTTTAAAGTAACTATTGGAATAACTTGATCTCTCCTTTTGTCTATCTAGATATTTGTATATATAATATTTATTATCTATGAAGTGTAAATAACTAAATTAATTATTTTCATAATTAATAATTACTATTGTTTTATAATAATTGATTAATACTATCTGATCCCACACCTTTTCTTATTTGAGTTAATAACTTTTCTTTGCATTGTTGTGTTCTCCTTTACTAAAAATCTTAAGAACAATCATGTGTTATTTTCTTCTAATATATAAATTGTTGTTTCACTCCATCACTTCAAATCCAAATAACCCCTTCTGGTTTAAATTGGAATTGCACATGTAAAATTGAAATAAGCCCTAAGAATCATGATTTTTATTTTTTTTTATCATTTCAAAATTATTACTGTCAGGATTGAATATACTTGCTAAGACTCTGTCACTACCACAACAATTAAATAACAAGGTGACAGTGGTAACATTGAGAATAATAATAAGTTGAGGTATTGATAATGGTGATAATAAAATGTTAACAACAATGATTGCGCCAACTCTAGTAGTGATATTAATATAATATTGACAATGATTGATCTTTAACATTTTATAGATCTAAGCTGAAATGATAAGTAAGATCCTTTTACATACAAATATTTTAAAATGTAAATATATATCACATAGAAAAATAAACACAAAATTTATTAAAAAAGGTTTTATTACATTATACAAATAATATAGTTTTAACAAATTTTTGTTATCATCTTAGACAATTCTGCAGCCAAATACCTGTAAAGATGAAGTAATGATGCTCATAAATTCTGAACAATATTTGATCTTATTGAGTATCTGGTTTCACTAATGAAAAGTGGTAGAATTTTAGCTTTTGCCAGCGATTTTTCTCTTGTGTTGTTGGTCAGGTGGCTAGATATAAAATCTTGAAGGACCATTTTAGAGCTACAAATGGACCAACTCAGAATGCCACTCTCAAATTCAAATCATTGAAACATGATTTTTGATATGATTTAAAATGTATTCTGTCATATATGGTCTGCATAATTTTGATGACAAATGTACTACAGGTTTTCTGAAGTGTATGTTTGGAACTTCTGATAGTCTTCTGAAGATATCTTTTTGTGATAGTTTATCTTCAGAACAATGGTAGAGTTTTAGGTGTTGTCTTTGATTTGTGAATCTGCAGTATGTCAATATGCCTCTGCATAGTTTTTTGATTGTAAAAGTACTCTTGTTCTATATATATATATATATATATATTTTTTTTTTTTTTTTTTTATAAAAAAAATTATAAATTAATATTTTATGTTTTTTTTAATTTTTATAAAAAATATAAATAAAATGTAATTTATATAAAAAAAGAAAAAAAAAAAAATATGATATATTAAATTTTTTTAGAAAAAAAAAAAAAAAAAATATATATATATATATATATATATATATATATATATATATATATATATATATATATATATAGTAGTAATAATAGTA
>Ga0099825_1009686_pt1 | contig 10860 bp, 5 predicted proteins | sample SiratroredBW_FD_76838 | JGI IMG/M metagenome (GOLD analysis project Ga0099825, IMG submission 76838) | Root nodule microbial communities of legume samples collected from California, USA - Siratro red BW | ecosystem: Host-associated > Plants > Roots > Nodule | place: USA: California | collected...
ATATATATATATATATATATATATATATATATATATATATATATATATATATATATATATATATATATATATATATATATATATATATAGCTTTCATTTTTACATCTATGCTTTCAAAAAGAAACACTCATATCGAACTTCATATCATTTGATACTTATATATTCATATTTATACATCCCATTTTAATTATGTATAAAATTAGTTAAATATATTAAGTTAAAAAAGTATTCCAACTAAATTGAAAATGTATTCTTAAATCATTAAGCATAATATCGATTAATCCAAACATAATGATAAACATAAAAAATGAGTAGCACGATAATCTATAAACAAAAGCATATTTTTTTTTATGTTTATTTGAAGAAAAATAAAACAATGCAATTGTAAGTAAACAGAATAATAGTTTGAGTAAGAGAATTGTAACGTAATTCGCCTAAATTTCTCCCATATGCCTGTTTAAAAAATGACTTAGTCCCCAAGTGTATATTATTTCTTGCTCAACCAATTTTTCCACATTTTAATTAGAAAAGGTCTTTTACAGTTGCATTCATAGTTGAATAAATCCAGGATCTCTATTTATGCAAATTAATTAATAATCAAATTAAATAAGAAAAATTCAAAATTAAATTTTAATAAGCGAAACTATACTTAATAGTGTGTGTGTGGTGTTAATGATATTCTTCACCTCTTTTTATCTTTTTCTTTTACCAAAAAAGAGATTAATTTGTGAATTTTCTAAATAATAAATATTTTCATCTATTTTCTTTTCATTATATATTGTCTAAATTCTTGGATGAAATCGTTCTAAGATTATTTCCATAGTCTTTTCAAATAATGATTTTTATAACATGATTATTTGATCTGTCAACTTTTTTTAGAGATCAATGTTCACGATTAACTCTTCTGTGGAGTTAAATATTTGGCTTTTTTTCTAATTTCATATTTCAAATGTATACTATAAAAAGTAATTTACATATATTTGTATTGAGCATAATTGCTGGTAAAATTACATGTTATTAATTTATAAAATATAACGCACTATAAAAGTAAAGAGATAAAAATTATATGCACTTAGAATTTAATCTAAATATATTCACAGTAAAAAAAAGTTCATATATATAGTGATTCAATCACAAATTGTCGAATATGATAAGTTTTTTTAAAAGGGAAAGTATGATAAGTTTGTTGAATTTTATAGTAATTAATCTTAAAATTCATGGTTAAACTTTTTAATTAGTTGATAACATAAAAAAATAGTTCATAAACCAAATTTCATTTTTATTCTAATTTTTTTATAGAAATGGAAAAAGAGACTTTTTTTACCTAATTAGCACCTTTTAAATTTTTATTTTCCTCAATAGAACTCTTTACTTTTATTTTCTTCAATAGCATTCTTTATTTTTTAATTCCTTAAATAACACTTTTATTTATTTTTATTCTTTATAACACTCTTTTATTTTTTTATTCTTTAATTAATGTACAATAAGTACATTAATTACGATTATTATTATTTTTTTATTTTTTTATAATTTCGTGATTGTATTTTATTATAATAATTTACTGGTTGTATTTTTTGTATTAAAAATTGATATTGAAAGAAAAAAATTATAATAAATTATAAAATTGTTATTTGAATTAAAATTTATATTTTTCATTTGTTAAAAATATATCTAAATAATTAATAGCAAAAATAAAATAAAATTGTTAAAATTTTTTTGCAAACAAATATTAATTAAACGGTTTAAAAATTTTAAATAAAATTTAATTTATTTATGAATTGATTTTAAATATTATGTTTATTACTTAAAAATTGTTAATTATTGAAATAATGCAATACATAGGTCCAAGGTAAATAAGAAAATAAATAACAATCATATATTCATTAAATAGTTTAGTTAATGGTACAGGAAATACTTTGTGTGAAATAAAACATAAAGTTTATGTTTATCAAAACTCAAAATTTATCATTTATCAAAAAAATCAATTACATCTTTATCGAAAATTAAATTTTATCTTTATAAAAAATCAAATAATATCTTTAATAAAATATCAAATTTTATCTCTATCAAAAACCAAATTCAATCTTTATCAAAAATCAAAATTTATCCTTATCAAAAATCAAATTTTATCTTTATCAGATTTTTGTTTGATTTTTGTCATTAATTATTTAGATATTTTTTAAACAAACTAAAAATACAAATTTTAATTAAAATAACAATTTTATAATTTGTTATAATTTTTCTTCCAATATCAATTTTAATATAAAAATACCATCACAAAATTATTATAATTTATTTTAATGTAATTTATTATGCCAAATTTAAATTTATTATAAAATATAAAATAAATAATTTATCATTTTTTCCTATTATAATTAATTAGTTTAAAAACCTATAAAATATTTAATTTTATTTTCTTTGTGTTCTTTTTTTTAAATATGAATTTAATTATTTTTACATTATTTTTATCTTAATTTTAATAAATAAAAAAGTGTTATTTCAGAAATTAAAAAAATAAAGAGTGCTGTTTAGGAAAATAAAAAAAAAAAAATGTTATTTAAGAAAATAAAAACTAAAAATTAGGTAAAAAAAAGTCGGAAAAAAAAAAGAAAGAAAAATAGTAGAGCCGAAATGTTTAAGAAGTAAATGATAAATAAATGCATACTTCAATCTTGCCGTGTATGAACCGAAGAGAGACAGATCAAAACAACAAATTAAGAGGAGAAACACACTAGATATAATAAATAAATATGATGTTAAATAATGAAAATTTAAAACAAAAATAAATGCCATTAATACCAACAATAAAATATATTATAAATTTTTGTTATAAAATTGATGTTAACAATTATTATGAAACCTAACATCTTATATAATAATTTGACACTTCATATTTTATTAAACATGTGGCGTCATATCAAACCTAACACATGAAAAAAAAAAACAAGTAAATATAAAAATTAAACCAAACTCATTAAAAAAATACGAAATAACTAAAAAAATAAATAAAAACGAAACATAAAAAAAATTAAATCTATTATAAAAGAAGTTTAAAGAAAAATTAGAAGGTCTATTACTTTACAAAAAATCATACTATTAAAATGAAAATATTTAATTACTTATTTAGAAAACATAATAACATTTTTACTGTAAAAATCTCATACTAGGTTACAAAAATTAAAATTTGAATCTTATAAAAAATTTTAAAGATATTATCTTAATATAAAAAATAAGATTAAAAATCTTATTTAAAAATATAAGTTATAAGAATAAAAAAATATTTTAAAACCATACTTTTATTAATAACCAAATAAAACATTATTAATATGAGTGTAAATTTTATAGTACTTACATTAAAGTAAATATTAAAGAAAATAAAAATATGAGAAAAAAATTAATACATCATTAATAAATATGAATAACTAAATTGGTGTATTTATTGCTTCTTTTAAGAGATGTGTCATGTATATTAAATAAAGAGTATATAAAACGGTCTGAAAATATACGTTTCCTAAAGGGTGCATAAAAGAAAATAAAGTCAAACTGTTATTAATAGTTGGAGAGCAGTGTCTAGACCATTCTGCCCAAGTTGCACCTTTCCTTCCTCCTTCTCCACTCTCTTTAAATCCTCCACCAGCCATCTTTCTTTTTCTCCCCTAACTCTCTCTCACAGATTCAAAACCAAAAGAAAATAGAGAGAAGAGAGAAATTGAGAATCATGGTTGGTTTTTGCTTCCATTCTTATCCTCTCTTACCTTTCTTCTCAATTGATTCATATCACATGCTGCTATTCATGTCTAATTTTAATCTGTTTAATTTACTCTCTTTCTTACTGATTCTCTTGCATAGGAATTGGAACAACAGCAGACAACCAGATGGGAAGGCTATGTGAACTGGAGGAACAAGCCTGCTCTCAGAGGCCGCCATGGTGGCATGCTTGCAGCCTCTTTTGTTTTGGGTATGTCCCAAATTGATCCCATCTCTCTAACACTCAATACTTTATGATATGTGTGTGTGAGTGATGAATGTATGTGTTTGTTTTGGGTGTGATAAATTGGGTTTGATTGGAGTTAAAACTACTCCAACTGGGTTGTTTGTTTCTTATCCTCATGTGAATGTTGGCACTAATTTGTAAGTGTGTGTGTGTTTGTGTCTGTGCAGTGGTGGAAGTATTGGAGAATCTGGCATTTCTAGCCAATGCAAGCAATTTGGTGACCTACATAAATAAGTACATGCACATGTCCCCTTCAAAATCTGCAAACACTGTCACAAATTTCATGGGAACTGCTTTCCTCCTTGCCCTCCTTGGAGGTTTTCTATCTGATGCGTTTTTCACAACTTATCATATCTATCTCGTCAGCGCAGTGATTGAATTCCTGGTATGTATCTTCCACCATCATAGTACCATTTCTTCTCTCTCTCTCTCTTCCCTTGTGAATATGTGGCTTTAATTCCTCCTACAACAGCACAATCTGGTATTGATGATACCTTAATTTTTCATTTGGGTGTTTCCCTTTTACATTGCGGAGTGGTTGTTGAATAGGAGGAGTGAGAAGAGGGAAGGGACAGAAGAGATTGGGTTGTGATTAGTATTGGGTTCCTTAAAGAGCAAGCGTCTTTCAACACCATGATGTGTCTTAACCAGAATCTGAGTCAATTCGCAAGTTGCAAAGTGCAAACACAACTTGCAAGATGGGGCTGCATCAAATGATGCAACCAAATGGCTATAATAGAATTGAAAGATGTCAATGATTTAAAAAAATAATAATTAATTAATTGAAAAGAAAATTGTCTTATCTTCCCCTTTGATTCGCTTTCTTTTTGCTGCATACGTTCGCGCACTTGGTCACAGAAAACCTCATGAATTGCATGAGCGAACGCCCACTTAGATACTGGTCTAAGTCAAGAATCATATTTAAGGCTCCAAATGGGAAAGGGAAAGAGCGAGAAAGAAAGAGAAGAAAAGCATATGGGTAGCTTTATCTCAACTCACATTGGTACAACGCTAACCTTGAACTCTTAATTGTGTAAGAAATCTACTGCTAGTGGTGGCTATGAAAGACAAACAGTGCCATAGAGAGAGAGAGAAAAAAAAAAAGTGACTTGTGACACATAATAGTGTATGAGACAAAATAACAATAATGTTAAGTGGGGAGTTTTGTTTCTCTATTTTTTTTTCTTCTCATATTTATTTACTATTGTTGGTGTCATAAGAAGAAAAAGGTCAGAAGAAAAATAATTTACTTTAAAAGATAGAGGTGGACCCAGCTATTTATATTCATCTTTCATGCAACGTATAAATAATTTCCTTTGAGAATGCCTAGGACCCTATTTTTTGTGCCACTGCCACATGTTGGAGAAATAGAGATTTCGTTCAGTCAAGTTTGAACATGGAAAGTAAACATCTGTTGTCGTTTTGGCTTTCTCAAAAACACATGCCCTTCTCTGTACGCCATCACCGCTAATAACCCAGGACACTTCTTTCACATACCAATTTCCACCTCTTTCTCTTATATTTTTAATTTAATAATTTCTACATTATTCTATTTTCAAAACTTCATTATAATTTTCCAAAATAAAATATTAAAATCTTTGGAAGAATTATATGCATCTGCATAGTAGTGCTTATTTGAATTTGATAAAGGCAAATAAAACATGATTGGTAATTTTGTAAAATTAGCATGACTGGGACCGCACGCACGCCATTCTATGAGTCTATTCTCATTGTTTGATTTATGAATTTTTTTACGTTCACGTCACCTTTAATAAATACTATCTTAAGTTTTATATACAAATTTACGTCACTTTACATTGAGAGAGCAAAAAAACAGGCTGTTTTCTAATGCATAGTAATAAAAACTGATGTTGAAAAGTCAGTACTTTATTTGAATATATATTATTATATTCTTAGTTATTTATTGCTTAGTTTATCGGTATGCCCCATTTCGAGGCTATCTAACACGCAATACAAAGTCAAATCCTCTGGAACTTCAAAAAAACTGTAGGAGGTGCAATTAAAGGCTTAACGTATATTTAATACGTTATTATTTATCATGTTAAAATTTGTGCTAATATTCAAGACTTATAATTGTGGGGCTGAAATTAGGTAGAAAGGAAATAAGAATTCAAGATATTTGTAATCAAACAACATAAAACCTGGCCAACCTCGGCATTAGCTAGAGAAGTTTCATGAAACCAAACCAAGCGCGTGTGGATGTCATTTTGATAGTTACATTGTGAGAGCTGCAAAATATCACCATGCTATTGGACTGTATATGGAAGATAATATACCTTACAAATTAAGATGCCAAAATCTTAAAGTGACGTATCATAATTTGTAGTTAATAGAGTAAAATACAAGAAGTCATTTTCTATGCTATACAGTCCAGGGGCTGAAGTGGGTTTGAGCACATGACCTAGGTCCACATACGTGGCTATTTTTCGTTAACAGATGTTGACACTTCCTTATTTGGTCACATTTTAGAAATGGTACACCTTGTACTCTTTTATGTATATGGCACTTCACTGGTTGACTTTTATAATTCCATGTTCATACGTGCATTCAGAACTCAAACAGTCACTATAGTTCTGTTATATATCCATGAAATAAATTTATAGAATACTATTTTTGTAGCAATTTTTTCTTATTCTGTCTTGTTTCATCTTATATCAGATTCTCTCATCTTCCTATCTTTCTATTGTTTAATTTACGTACAACTCTTTTCTTATCAGCAAAGAGAACATTATAGGAAAAGAGTGCTCAACCCATTTGCATCTATCATATATTTTACCAGACAACTTAGTTTATAGAAAACAATTTCGTCTATACGTGCATTACCATTTGAATGGATTGATAGTTAAGTTTCTTTTTCTTCTTCATCAGACATATGTCCAAGGCTTAACCTATTAAAAATTAAACTAAACAATGAAAAGAGTGTAGAACGTATTCTTATTCTATAAATTATTCTGCACAACTGTACATGGCTAATTAGGAAATTGTGTGTGCAGGGATTGATTATACTGACTGTACAAGCTCGTGAGCCTTCACTGAAGCCACCAGCATCATGTGGTTCAACCACTCCATGTCCTGAAGTTAGTGGTGGGAAAGCAGCAATGTTATATGCTGGACTTTATTTGGTGGCTCTTGGAGTTGGAGGAATTAAGGGGTCATTACCTGCACATGGTGCTGAGCAATTTGATGAGGCTACCCCAACTGGAAGAAAGCAAAGATCAACCTTCTTCAACTACTTTGTCTTTTGCTTATCTTTTGGTGGCCTTATTGCAGTTACATTTGTAGTGTGGGTTGAAGACAACAAAGGGTGGGAATGGGGTTTTGGAATCTCTACTATAAGTATAGTTCTATCTATCCCTGTGTTCTTGGCAGGCTCTGCTACATATAGGAGCAAGATCCCTTCTGGAAGTCCACTCACAACCATTTTAAGGTAATAACAATAACTTATAATTATTGAGTGTTGGTGCTCCCAATGTCCTTAGTTAGTAGAAGGAGGTGTTGCCCTATTTTTTAGCTTTCTTCTCCTTTAGTAGATGGACCAAACAACTTAAAAAAACTTTTTTTAAAATTAAAGTAGCTTCTTTAATTTATGTATTCTTCCTGGTTTTGACCAAGCAGGTACTGGTTGCTGCTTCACTAAGCGGCTGCTTCAATAAAAACTCTAGCAGTGCAGTGGTGAATATGAATTCAAGCCCCTCTAATCTATTCTCAGCTAGAAATGAAGGAGGAAAAGAAGATGGCATTGCAAACAAGGAAAGACAAGTCCCAACAAATACCCTCAAATGTCTCAATAGAGCACTTGAAAACAATCCAATGTGTCCATCAATAAAATGCACTGTGGAGGAAGTTGAAGATGTGAAGATAGTGCTGAAAGTACTACCTATATTTGGTTGCACCATTATGCTAAACTGCTGCCTGGCTCAACTATCCACTTTCTCTGTTGAACAAGCGGCAACAATGAACACCAAAATAGGTTCACTAAAGGTGCCACCATCCTCTTTACCATTCTTCCCAGTACTCTTTATCCTGATCCTAGCACCAGTGTATGACCACATCATCATTCCATTTGCAAGAAAAGCAACCAAAACAGAGATGGGAGTTTCTCACCTCCAAAGAATTGGAATTGGATTAGTCCTCTCCATAGTGGCTATGGCAGTGGCAGCGGTTGTTGAAGTAAAAAGGAAAAGGGTGGCAACTCACTCAGGCCTTTTGGATGCAGAACCACCTCTCCCTATCACATTCCTTTGGATTGCTTTCCAGTACTTGTTCCTTGGATCTGCTGATCTTTTCACCTTGGCTGGATTATTAGAATTTTTCTTCACAGAAGCACCATCTAGCATGAGATCTTTGGCCACATCACTCTCGTTTGCCTCTTTGGCTGTGGGATACTACCTAAGTACAGCTATTGTATCAATAGTAAATAGTGTCACTGGCAATACCTCACACAGGCCATGGCTATCTGGGCCCAACTTTAACCACTATCAGCTAGACAGGTTTTACTGGCTTATGTGTGTGCTAAGTGCCTTGAACTTCTTACATTACATGTTTTGGGCTATCAAATACAAATATAGAGGGACGGGAACTACAACTGGATGAAGAAAACAAAGGGAAAGTTTTCAAATAGTATATACATAAGGCCTTAAGTTTACAAGGCCATTAATCAAAATATTTTCCAGCAATTCCTAGCAATAGATATGTAATAGACTGAGAGAGAATCTCTCTTTTAGAAAAGAAGGGTAAACAAGTCCTTAAACAAAGTGAAGAGGGTACATCGTGTGTAATCAAATGCGCTTTCATTAAGGTTTAGGTGAGAGCAAATGACTTGCACCTGTGCCCTTACTCAACTCGTTAACTTATTTAGTAGTATGATAGATGATTTTCCTGTTATTGCAGTGAAGTTTGACCCCCAATGCTTAATTAGTAATCGAAACTAACAATGATATTTATTTTGCATGAAATCTTTTTTTTTTTTTTACTAAATTACACTTCTTTCATTGAGAGATATTTAAATAATATTTTCCTTTTTTTTTTAATATATTCTTCTTTGAAATAAATATGATTTTCTATTTTTCATATAAATGTTTAAAGTGAGAAAGTTCGTACGTAATTCCTTCTGACAAAGATATATAATAAGATCATGGCATGCTAACGAGTATCTGCGAGTGCTATTGGTTAAATGTTTTTACACTACTTTTAAAAAAATTATATATTGACAAATTTTTAGTTATCAAATAAAATTATTATTAATTATAATTAAAAATAACTAAATTAGATTTTAATTATTGAATAACTATAAAATAAAAGTAATAATTAAATTTAGTGACCAATTAAGTCAAAATAATTGGTATATATCATTAACTATTAAGAGATAGATTCTAAATTAGTATCTTATCTAATTAAGTTAGATACTAATTTAGAATCTAATAGTATAAGTAGCTAAAACAGTGGTAGTTAATGTTAGATATAGATTATCTTGACTTGATTGGTTACTAAATCCCATCATATTTGTAATTATTTTACAACCAAAACATAATTTGATGATTATTTTGGTCACAATTAACAATCATTTTATTTAGTAGCTAAATATTGATCTATAAATAGTTTTTTTTAGTGTTAATTGTCTAAAACCTATTTTATTAATTTCCTAAAAAATATTAAATAACTTGTATATTTGTAATATCATAATAAGTATTTGTTGATGAAATCTTTTTTTTCTTAACTAATAATAAGCTACTAAAGTTTGGATAAATTCCATAAGGTTTGGGTCCTTTTAAAAAATTGTATTACTACAATCCCTATAAAATATAAATATAATTTTTAGCATTCCCCATATAATGACGTACGTTACTGATTTTAAGATGTGAGGGAAACGATAATTAATATGTTAGTGACCCTAATCCATAACTGATACATAATGAGATTCAATATGTGATTGGGCAAAAAATAAAACACAAACAAAGATAGTAGACAAAAAAAATTTGAACCGAAAGAATTTTATGCATGGGTATGAGATGGAAATTTTTTCATGATGAATCAAAGAGAGTGTATGTTTTCATGATGAATCAAAGAGAGTGTGTAGAAAGAAAAAGAATAGACGGAAGAGATGAATGTAGAAAGAATTTATATAAAAATGTGAGAGAGAAAAAATATATGTTTTTGATTGATTAAATCGATCTCAAAGATTACAACACTTTTCTCATATTTAAATTTGGATTCAAAATAATATATAATTATTTTTTATCATGAAGATACACGTTTTAGTCAACCTTAACTTAAAAAAATATTAAAATATATTATATTAACTTTGATCCATTTAATGCTAACTTAAATAAATAATAAAATCTAATACTAATTTAAATAAATATAAATATTAAGAATAAATAGATTAATGTCAACTAAATAATCCTAACATTATTTATTTTTAATATTTATTTAAATTAGTATTGACTAAGTCGAATACTAACAAAAATAATTTTATTTATTAAAAATATTTAAAATTTGTTAGTATTGACTTAGAGTTAAAGTATGTAATATTAAGTAAACTTTACTATCCTAAGGTAAATCAATACTAATATGAATATTTTTATTTATTAGAAAAAGTTAAAAATAAATAAATTTGATTTAAAGTTGACTTAATCAACTTATTAGTGTCTAACATCAAACATACACTACTTAATAGTTAATTTGTCACATTTTTGTAATGAGCATCATCTTGTCAAATATATATATATATATATATATATATATATATATATATATATATATATATATATATATATATATATATATATATATATATATATTTATATATATATATATATATATATATATATATATATAATAATAAT
>Ga0099825_1009689_pt1 | contig 10858 bp, 5 predicted proteins | sample SiratroredBW_FD_76838 | JGI IMG/M metagenome (GOLD analysis project Ga0099825, IMG submission 76838) | Root nodule microbial communities of legume samples collected from California, USA - Siratro red BW | ecosystem: Host-associated > Plants > Roots > Nodule | place: USA: California | collected...
AAGGACAAATTCTTCCTCCACTCCATACCCTCTTCCTGCACCCCCATATAATTTTTTTATTTCATAACTACCCTTCATGAAATTACATAAATACCCCTATCTTAATAAAACTCCTCCCCTTCCTAATCGGATGACCAGGCCATCCGGTTTAATTTTTTGAAAATGAGAACCGGATGGTGGGTACACCCGGTTCTCATTTTAAAAAAAAAATACAAACCGTCCGGTTAAGAAAACCTTCGTCCGGTTTAGGTAAGTCATTCGCGACTTCTGTTCCTTCGTTATTCAAAATCTTTCAATTAATCCTTCATATAAGCATTAGGTAACCAATTTGTGATGTTTATTAGCAATTAGTAGGTGATATTGATGATTAGAATAGTTGATTTGGGATTTGGGGGACTGTTAACGGCGAATTTGAGGATTTTTCGATCTACTGGGTTGAGAACCGGATGGAGTCGTCCGGTTTGTATTTTTTTTTAGATGAGAACGGGATACACCCCCATCCGGTTCACAATTTCAAAAAACGAAGGAGAGGGTATTTATGTAATTTCATGAAGGGCAGTCATGGAAAAAAATTATATGGGGGTGCAGGAAGAGGGTATGGGGGTGGAGGAAGAATTTGTCACTTCCAAGCCTTCTTAAGGCATTTCCAAAATTTTCAAAATTACCTTTTATGTCCTTTCAGTTTCAAAATGTATATTTAGGGGTAAAAATATGTTATGTAATAACTTATTCTAAAATATATTATTGATTAAGTTTCGAAACTGAGCATTTTGTAAGTCAATATAATTGTTTCGAAATAGATTTGAAGATGAGAATTTGTTACAAAAAATTTGTTTCAGAACTTGTTGATTAAGTTTCGGAACTGAATATTCCGTAAGTTAGTACTATGAAATTAGCTGTTCCAGAATAGGTTTTTCATTGTATTATTATTTCGGAATAAGTTGTTTTGTAACTCAAAGAATCTGTTCTAGAATAACCTGTTCCAAAAGTTAATATATAATTTCGGAACAGATTATTCTAAAACAAGTTTTTTGAATTACGAAACACCCTGTTTCAAAAAAATAATTTTCAAAATTGGAGATGCAGGGACAATTTCATCTCTACACTATTATTTTAAGGATAATTTGGACAATTTTAAAAATTTTGGAGATACTTGAAGAAAGACTTAGAGGTAAAGAAGCAGTCTTGGAAGCCCATAGAGGGAAACATACTTTACCTCAACTTATTGGGTTTTTCCTCGTACACCCCATTTATTATTAATTTCACTCTATTTTAATAGAAGAAGACCAAAATACCTCCCTTATTGTATCACGCCACCACCGCGGCTACGGTCACCTTTTCCATCATTGTGTTGTTATGCCGTTCTCACTTCAAATTCATTCCCCACTACTTTCTTTAAGAGGAAGAAGAGAGAGAGTTTGTCGTGGAAAGAAAATTCATTACAAAATACTCGTTCTAGAAGCATTTTTTAGAAAGTTTGTTTTTGAATTTTTTTTTTCAGAAAACTTATTTTGGAACTCGTTTAATGTGTTATGGAAATGTTTTTTTTTAAAGGTATGATGTATGTTTTGATAAGCTCGTTCTATAAATTTTATTTTGAAATGCTTATTTCAAGATATATTTCATGTGTACCATAAATTATGTTCCGAAAATCATATTGTTATGAAAATCTCGTTCCAAAATTTTTGAAAAACTTATTTTAGAAGATTTTCAGAACAGATAAGTCGAAAGTCACTTTTATAAAAGATAAAATACCATTTTCAAATCATGAGGGTATGGTTAGAAATTACGAGGTGTAGTAAGAAAAGACCACTTATTATTTACCATTTCATCTAATCAAAATTAAATCTAGGCAATTGCTATTTAAATCTCCTTTTCTCTATTAATATAACTCCTTTTTAGTCTCCTTCCAAAACTACCCTCCGCATACTATACCCTACTGCAGAGGTATCATGATAGATATTTTATTTTGGAGTTGTGATCAATGTTAAATCTCCTATGTTTATTTACATATACTAGCTAATTTTTGGTAATTGACTATATATCTTCAATATTTTCTGAACTTGCTAATATATATATATATATATATATATATATATTTATTTATTTATTCTGACTCATTTATATGTGTTTCTAATATTGTCATTATGTATTACGATGTATAGACAAACTTTTTTTATTTTTCTCCGTTATAGTTTTTTAAAATTATCTAACTTTCTTTTGAATAAACTAAATGTTCATGTTTCAATTAAATATCACATGAAAAAAAAATTTGCACAATAGCAAAATATTAATGATAAAGCAATATAAGAATAGTTATCTCGGTTAAATATTATAATATAAAGTTTTGACTAATAAAACTCAAACCATGATATTAAAAATTTTCGATATTTTCAAGCTTGCCTAAATATTTGTTCTAACCATTTTATATTTTTATTGTTATGAATGCAAAATTTTATGCAGAGCATAGCATTACAAAATTACGTCACTTCCTCGAGTTCATTATTTATTTAATATTTAAGGAATAATTAATAATATTTGAGGTAATTTCTAAAGCTATTATAATTAATTTTTTATACATTTTTCGTCTTATATATTTTGTGTTATCTAAAAAAATGGTGGTTTTGTTTTGCTTTACCACTGATATGTATTGATTATTTTTGTTTCTAATGGACACAATTCCATCGTAATGAAACATAGACTTTAGGTTAATTCATAAGAAAATTGAACAATTAAAATGTATTGATAACAAAGTAAAGTGAAAACGATTTTTTTTTCTTACTTGTTGTATTGACTTAACTTATTATGTCAATATTTGTAAATCACATTACGTAGTTAGTGTTTAAAAGACAAACAAATTTTCATATTTAATTAATTGTATTAAAATGTAAGAGAAACTCAAATTTAAAGATATTATATAAATGATGTCAAACATATAAGAAAAATTAAAGTCTAAAAAAATCATATACATATATATATATATATTTCTCGTAATTGGTTTCTAAGTTGTTTACTAAAGTAAATGAATTTTTGTATGATTGAATTCTTTTTTTCAGAACTTGAATAATGGAAGAAACGAGAAGAAGTTTTTTTATTTTTTTATTTTTATTCATTACTCTTTTGATCAATTATGCTACGCAATGAATTTTGAAAAATTCCATCAATATATCAACTGGGTCATGTCTATGTGAACTTATGGTATAAAACTTGATTTTCACAATGGCCTTCAACGTAGTTATGCATTCCAAAGCTCACACTTTGGATGATGAAAATTATAAATATCTTCCTCAAAGAAGAGTAGAAAATAGTAAAAAGAAATTGTAGATTCATAATATCACCACTTTGATTTCTAGCACAACTTATTTTAATTTTAATATTTTTTATAAAGTTTAGAAAATTCAATAGTTTTAATCTGAAAAATAAAGAGGGGGATGAATTTATAATTAAAAAATTTTGAAGGGCGGTGGTAAAATCTGAGAGATATTGGTATATGTAATACGAGCATATATTTTTTTCCTTCTTTATAGCATTTTGACCCAATTTTATTGAATTTTTTATCTAAGAAAAATTGAATGTTTTTCTGACCCAATTGCTTATTTTGATCATGTTAATATTTTTTTCATACAAGTTTATTAAAGGATTTTTATTTATTATTTTCTCATCGAACTAATTTACTAAAGAATTTAAGCATTGCACCATGCTGTTATTATTTTTATCACTAATTTTTTTATAAATATATCTGTGGGTAAAAATGAAATGGAATGACTAGTGTAGAGGTTGATGAAAAATTTTGTGAATTCATTGATGCGATTCTTTTAGTTAAAATTAAAACTATTTTTGTATTTTCATATGATTATTACCGTAATTCAAATCTTCCGTAGAAAATACCTAAAAATGAAACATGTGAAATTTAAATTTAGAACTGTATAAAAATTCAATCTTTGCAAAGTTTAATTGAATTTAAATCTACAATTGTGAATATACCTAAAAAAGATGGTAAAAATAAGAGTAAAAAGTAATTAGTTTGGTTAGGGATTGAAAAAAGGAGGAAAAGGTTTGGTAAAAGGGATCAAATGGTAGACATGAAGTGAGTGAGTGAGAAGATTATGTGACGCTGAATTCAGAAGCGGAAGCTGAAAGAGAACTTGACTCAGTTTCGTTCAGATCCTTTCTCTGCAACCAATTACTTAGTTAAGACTTCACTTCGCCATGTACAGCGGCTCCAGCGACGGCGAAACCCATGACGCCCCTCACCGGAAAATTCCTCCAGCGTCCTCCATGCTATGGGTCCGCAATCTTCGCCGTTTCATCGGATCCGGCGCCGGTCTCGGATCCGAAGCCTTGATGGGTCAGTATCCGCCCCATTTCGTGGTTACATTTCCTTAATCGGCGTCGTCATAATCAGGAATCCGTTAATTAGAGTACCGTTTTTTTTTTCAAACCCTAATGATTGCTCAATGTATTTTCCCCCTTTCGCAGAACTCGAAACGAAGAGAATTCTGCTCGACATTTTCAAAGAAAAGCAGAAGAAAAGCGCCGAAGCTGGTACAATTCCAAGTTTCTACAAGAAGGCACGTGAAATAAAGCATCGTTTCATCATATTCAATTTTCTTGTATTTTTTATGCACGAATTGCTTGCACTGAGTTCAATTATTACATTCTTATACTTTATTACCGATGGTGGACTCATGAAGACATCGTTGTGTTTTAATTTTTTAAGGACGGGCACCTTTACGGTTGCTTTTGCATTTTTTCTCACAGTATTTCCGTATGAATATGCTTGTTGTAATTACAAAAGTAATAACACGCAGATTGACTAGTTTATGGATTGAGTTCAAATTGATAAGATACCTGTCATTTACTAGTGCCCTGATGTTTATAGCCGACAGAACAGACCCTTGTGCGTTGTAATGTATCCCTTTATGGGTCATTTTGTCTATCATTACAGGTTATATAGGATGGTTTATGGATTTTTGAACTTTAGATTTGGATTTCTTTGGCATTCTTGTGAGACCCTTCATGTGATCCAAACATTGATAAGCTCTCATCTTCATTCAGAAACCTGAAGACGGATCAATCAGTCATAGAGTCCAGAGATTGGCGAAGTATCGGTTTCTGAGGGTATGATGTTCTGGCTTACCCCTTTCTTGGTTATACTTGCTTAAACGGTTTATATTTCTTAATTGTTGACATTCCCAGTGTGCGTTGCACAGAAACAATCGGATCTTTTGCTGAATGCAGATGATTTGGATGCTATGTGGGTGTGCTTAAGAGAGAACTGTGTGATTGATGATGCTACTGGTGCAGAAAAGGTTTGTCATTTTCACGATTGTGTTTTGCTTCTTCATATTTCTATTTTACGACATATTAAACTAGATTTGCCTTGTTAAAAGTACTTATTAAAAGTATGATGAATCTTTTAAATCTACCACAAAACTCTTAATGGAATTTTGCTGAGACAATCTTATTTGTTTCACAGTGATGATTTAAATTTAGTGTACCTTCAATGATGTCTATCTAAATTATTTTTTTTTCCTGTTGAATGGGAGATATAAGTTGCTTTATTCACCTAATTTATAACTTGGCCAAGATTTTCACCTTGGTATTGTTTATATGGATATTCTTTAGCTTTATACACTATTTTTACAGCAATCCTAATACAAACTTCAATTTGTTTCTTATAGATGAACTACGAAGACTTTTGCCACATTGCTTCTGTATGTACGGAACAAATAGGTCCTAAATGTCGACGGTTTTTCAGTCCTTCAAACTTTATGAAGTTTGAGAAAGATGAGCTGGGAAGAATTGCTATTCTACCCTTTTACCTTTATGTGATGCGAACGGTAGGTCACCTGCCAATGTTTATGGTTTCAGTGGCATTGCTGTTTAATACTTCTGAATGCTTCAGCATAAATGCATGTGTTATAGTTTCTTCATTAAAACTTTGTGTTGTTTGCATGAACCTGGACATGATGGATATATATATAATGTTTGTGACAGCTAAGTACTGATTATGGTTATGCAGGTTTCACTTACGCAGGCAAGAATTGACATGAGTGAGCTTGATGAGGATTCTGATGGTTTTCTTCAGCCACATGTATGAATTCTTATCGCTGTTAGGCTTTCAAATTCATTTTTTATTTTTCTGTACACATATACATATGTATTCTGTGCTTATGGTCTTATGTTCTAACCTTAAGTTTATACAGTGAGCAAACTCCTCTTTGGCCTAGTTAAGTTTTTGAGAATTGTAAACTCTGGAGTGTTTTGTTTAGTATGCTCAATAGGAAGCTGGAAAATAAATTGTATTTGAACAATTTCTTACATTCTCATATAAAAAAATCATGTTAACCTTCATTATTATTATTATTATTATTATTTACTTTGCTCTTCAGGAAATGGAAGCCTATATACGAGGTCTGATACCCAACTTGGCGCAGTTACGCGACATGCCTGCTGCCTTCGTTCAGATGTATTGTCGTATTGCTGCACACAAATTCTTCTTCTTTTGTGATCCTCACAGACGAGGTTTGCATGGCTTATATCTTTTAGTTGTTAAGTTTTGATGTTGCTTCATGGTTGTATTCCTTGTTTGAATTTCTGTATTGTTACAAAAGATGTTCTTTTTTAATTTTAGAATAATAAATAGAAATATATTGTAGTAAATCCAAAGGTGCATAACTCATATACCAGCTTTCAGTATGTTCTTTAAATAAGAGAAAAAACAGACAGAAATTGAGTAAGGAATATAAAAAATAGTCCTCTTCAATATTTCCATGGTAGTCTGCAAATTCTTGCAACTTTCAATTCTAGCATTTTAAGTATTCATCTTGTAATAAATTATCCAAATATGGGATGCTGTTTAGGAATTGTTGTTGAAGTTAACTGTTGACCCCAGAAAGCTACTATTACTAATACTAATCAATCATTAAACTCAACTACACGGAGAAACTCCCAATATTTAAACATGGAGCATCTAATCAACATTTTGCTGGTCGTATTTATAGTTCAAGAGAGCATCTATTGCCATTCTCCATCCAAGTTTTTCCATTTTCAGAATCGTGCGTGTGCTACTACCAATGACAAAGTGAGACCTTGATGCCAAATATTTTCCCACAGAATGTCCAGTCTCTGAACAGGGTTTTATAAGATAAAAGCAATTGATTCTTAGATTCTAACCCAATTCAATTGCCACCAAAGTTGATCGCCATATTATAAACTTTTGCGCCATAAAACACGCTGAATTAGCATTGGCTGGTTTATTGTGGAATCTAGTTAATATTAGTGCTGCCATCCTGTCTGTTGCCCATTGCTGATTCATTATACCTGAGACAACGTTGAATTTTACGTTGACAATGGTAGCTTGTTATTGTAAATCAGTTTCTTGAACACCACTATAATTACTGTTTATTCATGCACTTAAAGGATATTTAGCATTAGATTCCATAATTTGATGAATATTTAGTTAGATACTGTGTTGCAAAAAATTTACTACTAATAAGGCCTTGAGCACAAGGTAGGGTGCATTAACGAACCTTGTTCATGTTATGCTGTAGAAATGAAAAATTGTTCTGATTGGTGGTTTTGGTTCACAAGTTAAGTTGTAAGGGTCAGTAAATAAGTAGTTAGGGCACCGGAAAATGTTGATTTAGTCATATCTTAATTATATTTATCTTTTAAATGCTTGTGCTCAAGCACTTTTGCTGTTTTGAATTTCAGCTCAGAGTATTTTTATCCTAGTATTATGAAAGACGTTTTTTTTTTCATATAGGAAAAGCTTGCATCAAGAAAGTGTTGCTTAGTAATTGTCTCCAGGAACTCATGGAGCTTCACCAGGTAGATTGTTTAAAAAGTTCTCTTAATATCTTTGGAACTAAATACCATGTTATCCTGTTCTCTGCCTCTATCTGCGGGTTGATAATGTAATGGACCTTCTGGTGTATAAAAGTATCCTCACATGATTAATTTGCTTTGCTTATAAGAACCATGAACTGTTTTTTGTTCTAACTCTGCATAAGCTTGAATACTTATTTTTTTATTATACCGTTGTGTATTTCAGGAAAGTGAGGAAGAAGTCACAGACACAGAGCAAGCCGAAAACTGGTTCTCTTTGACTTCTGCTCAACGCATATGTGGTGGGTTCTCTGTATAGTTTCGGTATTCAGACTAATTTACCCAATGCTTCTGCTCCATTCTAGTCCGTCAGTCCATCTTTGCTTGTTTATATACGATTTTCAATGCAATGTGTTGTGTTAAGGAACTTTCTTATCAAATTTTACGGAATTTCTTATTAAACTCGTACATTGACTGGCCAGCATTTCATGATGAATTGAAAGTATGAATATAAGTAAGTAGGGTTAAAACTATTTCTGTTTATGTTCATTCTGATTTTTTTCTGCAGACATGTTTCTTGCTCTGGATAAAGATACAAATGGTACATTAAGCAAGCAAGAGCTGCGAGAGTATGCAGACGGGACTCTGACTGATATTTTTATTGAGAGAGGTAAGAATTACTATGACAATACCCTTTTCAGATATGGTGTAATTTTTGGCACATATTTACCATTGGCACGGACATCTATTTACATATTCTGAACTCCAAAATACTGGTTTCCTCCAATTTCCTATTGGTAATTATATTGTGGTCGATGCCCTTATATGTTCTCTATTTTGCGTGCTTCTAATTTTTAGTCCTGAATTGGAACATAATCTTGGTTTAGTTAAACAATGTAATATCTGTCTGTGATTGATAGTTTAATACTCATTTGTAAATAAATAACGAAAACAAATGCACTTCTTGTAGTATATGATGAACATATTCGTCATGGAAAGAGTGGTGGTGGGAATGCTCGAGAGATGGATTTTGAGAGTTTCCTGGACTTTGTTCTGGCTTTAGAAAACAAAGACACCCCAGAAGGCTTGACATACTTGTTTCGTTGCCTTGATCTTCAAGGGAGGGGTTACCTCACTACAGCTGACATTCACTCCCTTTTCAGGTAAAACTGTCATTCTGTTGGTATAGTAGTATTTATTAAGTATTTACCTCAATCTTTTGCTAGTATCTGTTTTCTTTACTTTTCTTCTTGGGCTTTCTGATTTTCACTTGCATGTGGTAATATTAGTTTTTTGCACAATAAGTTATCAAACTTCTAAACCAGAAATGATTATTTAATGCTATTATTGGAAGAATAGAAGGGGAGCATCTAGATGGTCAGATGTTGCTTGATACAATCTTCCTATAGAGAAGAACTGTTGTTTCCTGCTTGCAGTACTTGAGCACGTACTGTAAGTCTCAAATAAACAGTCACAACACATTAGTTATTAGTTATAAGATGGAACCCACGGAGATTGTTGACGTCCCTTAACTGGCAATTGGATTTAATACTCATAATTTGGCATTGTTAGTTCAACTGTTCACTGACTAGCCCTTTTTTGTGAAAAAAACAGAGATGTACACCATAAATGGATTGAGGGTGGCAACTATGAACTTTGTATTGAAGATGTAAGGGATGAAATCTGGGATATGGTTAAGCCAGTCGATCCACTCAAGATAACATTGGCAGACCTACTGGCCTGCAAACAGGGTGGAACTGTAGCCAGCATGCTCATAGATGTGCGTGGTTTCTGGGCTCATGACAATAGAGAAAATCTTCTCCAGGAGGAAGAAGAACCTGAAGAAGAATAACTCTGATCAGAGACTTGCTAACATAAAACTTCTGCCTCGGATACATTTCAACTTAGGATTCCTCACATTCACAAGATGTAAACTGCTCATATGTTTGAGTTATTTAATGTTGAATTAGTTGTGTTTCTCGACATGTTAACTGTAAAAACATCATAAATTAGTGTGTATGTAGTATAGCCATGGGTTCGAAGTTCGATCCTAAACTTTAGCCAAATGCTTATGATGATTGGATATGAAGTAATGATACTGCTTTGTCGACTACGAGATGTCTACTATTAAGAGGATTCTTACAGTAAATTGAAATGTTATAAATTTGACACCCCTCGGGAAAAATTAATTGTGATTACAAAAAATCAAAATTAATTGGTTATTTTTTTTTATTAAATTAATCTTTATTGAAAAGTTGTAAACAGTTTCTATTAAATCAGTCTTGAGTTATTTTAATAAGCATTAATATTATAAAAGTTTGTAATTTGAATTCATAAACTATTTAATCCAGTTTTTATCCACAAGTTTGATAGATCGTTGCATGTAGAGATTAAATTACTAATTAAGGAGGAGATAATTAAACAGAAGTTCTAATTCATGAATTGTTTGAAAAAGTTATATCATGTAACATTTTGACAGAAATATGATAATTATCCTTTTCATGTTGTTAAAGCGCGTAAAGTAAAGTAGATCGACTTGCCCAAGTGAATACAATTAATAGATGAAGCTATGACAGTTTCTACAAGTCGCGCTTAACAATTGGATAGTGCGGCTGTCAAAAGGATGAAATATAAGCTGTTTCCACTTTTTCTTTAAGCAGTGAGTGCAAATGTTCAGCCATGACTTGCTAAACTCTTCTGTTAAGAGTAGCATACTTCAGCAAGAAAAATTTGAGGAAATGGAAGGGAAAGTGAAATTCAACACGATGTTATAGCAAACATCTTGTTCAAAATATTACCCAGCCAATTCTTGTATTGCAAGAAATGACCGGTCAAAGTTCTTTTCTTTCCTATTTTTAGCAGCATTAACTAATAATATTCTGGATAGGTGCTCTCTAAGTACATTCTGTTCGTTGTTCCTTTCATGCAGACTACCATGAAAACATTGAAGAGGACTATGTTATAGATTCCGTACTCAATTTCTATCTGTTTTTTTTTTTTTTTTTTTTTAAAAAACATAATGAAA
>Ga0099825_1009692_pt1 | contig 10855 bp, 4 predicted proteins | sample SiratroredBW_FD_76838 | JGI IMG/M metagenome (GOLD analysis project Ga0099825, IMG submission 76838) | Root nodule microbial communities of legume samples collected from California, USA - Siratro red BW | ecosystem: Host-associated > Plants > Roots > Nodule | place: USA: California | collected...
ATATATATATATATATATATATATATATATATATATATATATATATATATATATATATATATATATATATATATTAAGTTGTATAAATTAATTTTACATTCAAATTTGTTATAGTAAAAAAAGCTTCGATAATCTATATTTATTGGCGAGGTCTTTGAACAAACCATGTGTTGGAGAAAAGGATCAATAGACTTCACATTATTATAAGTGATCTTGATTAAATATCTGACAAAAAAAAAAATATAAAACATAAAATATAGTTGTTGGTATGTATTAGAGCTCACCTGACTTAATTTATAATATTTCTACCTTTAAATAACTATATTCATTATTTTATTTTTATATTTAAAAAAAATTAAGAAAACAAACTAAGTAATTTTTAAAAATTGTGACTAAATAAAATAAAAATAATAATAAAAATAAAAATAATATCAATAAGAATAAGAATAATAATAATATCAATAATAATAAGAATAATAGTAATCGTAATTGTAATTCTAATTGTAATAATAAGTATGAAAATAATTGTAATATGATAGAAAAGTTGCTTTGGTCTAATGGCTGTATGTTCTCTCAACTTGGTGAGAGGTCCTGGGTTTAAGTCCCCCTTGGTGTACTTTATCCAAGAGGACTATCTTGAATTATATTGGTGTACTTTATCCAAGAGGACTATCTTGAATTATATATTATCTTACCTTTTTTGTTTTTCTATTTATTTTATTTATTCTATCTCTAGTTATGCACTTGTCCTTTTCATTTTGCTACTGGTCCTGTTTATTTTATCTCCAATTTTATTTTATCTTTAGTTACTAGTTTTGTGTTTATTTTTTTTAAGTTATCTTCAATTTGATCAATATTATATTTATTTAAAGTTCTTGCTTTAATTCTGATTTTATTTTATTTTGTAATAATTTAAATATTATTTTTATATATAAATACATTTAAAGTAAAAGTATATAGTTTTGATGAATTTGGATAAAAGAAGTTATTTGTATGCTATGTTATTATTTACTAGTTGTATCTGTTTGATATGTAGTGTATCATTTATGAATTGAGATACATATGACATAACCTGAATGGTCATTATGTTATGTGACTATTGAAAATGTCATGAGTATGTTTGTTGTGAAAGAGTCATAGGTTTCATAGAGTTGAAACTAGGTCAATATGAGTGTTTATTTTTGGAAAGTCATAGTTTAGTACACTACTGGATGACCGGGTGGGGTTTAATGAAGTATTTCAAGTATGTGAATATTTTGATAGTTCAAAATAATGCCATAGATTAAGATATTTCACAAGCCAAACTTGGTACTATTAGATACCTGCTCAGCATCGCCGATGTTAGGTACTGAGTGTGTGTGTATATATATATATATATATATATATATATATATATATATATATTATTGGCAGATAGCCAGAATTCTTGAGAAAATAATTATGATTGTACTAATGTTTTGATATGATATACTCGACTACCTAATCACTACCCAAATAACTTAATGTTCAAGTTGGGTCATCAAAAGTGGTAAATGAATACATGTTTGATAAAGTGAGAGTAATTCTTGTAGTTTTAGGTCAAGTCATATAACCTATTGTTTGTGGTTGTAATCATAGGCTTATTTTTACTGTTTGTTAGATTTATTAAGATTAATATTTAAGGCTTATAAAGACCTCACTCCTTTCATGTTTTTCTTTCATATGTACTTGGTGTATGGGTAGAAACAGAACCTACATAGTAAAGTTGTCAAGAAAGAATCTTCAAAAGATTTTTTAGATGATTGACTTATGAAGAACCTAGCTCAATTATCATAAAATATATAAAATATATAGATAATTCTACATTATGATATGGAATTATCATTGTATAAAACTTATATGTCATTTGTAATATATTATGAATATTTAAAAAAGACATAAAATGTCGACATACATTTATATCTATGAAATGATATTATAATTTAAATTCTCTCTAGAAAAATTATATTTTACAAAAATAAAAAATTACTCACAAATTCTAATATTTATATAGTAGTCGGGTTGTTACATAGTTGCTTTGTCTGGTTAATTATAGACGCAAAATAGCATGTAATATATCTTCGTCTAATAAACTCGTGTTCAAAAGATACGTAGTCTTCAACATTAGAAAGTATAACTCAAAGACTTATAAATATTTTTATTATGTTTTGCAAATAATGTTATCTCGTTTGATAACCGAGAGGGTCTTACAAGAAACGTAAACATTAAAGATATTTAGGAGTGTGTCAAAACTACTTTGTACCAACAATAGGAAAAACACAAGAAGTAATTGTTGAATTGTGCTTTTAAAAATTTGAAACCATATTCATAAGTATTGTTTGATAAAATATGTGACTGAATAGAAGTTTCATCTTAAGGAGCACAAGCACGGCCGCACAAGAAAAGATAAAGATAGGGATAACTTCATTGCTCGTCCATCTCTTTGATGAGTGGGAAGGGAAATCTAAAATGGGTTGGTTCAGCCCAGAAGACAAATCCTCACCGCACTCGTTATGAGTGTTGCGAATTCTGATAAAAAGAAACATTAGCCATAGTTGTTAGCAATAAACTTAGAAATTATCAGTTTGTTAAGGGTGTTCATTCTGTTTAGCAGAAATCTGGATGGTCAATGATTATTACCTTTAATCATGTGTTTTTAATGCTAATTATAATGTTAATTATAAAACACCAGTTATGGATAGAAAGATGAATTTGAACAGTCTATTATGAGATTATATGTTAGACTCCATATTTTATAAAATAAATAAGAGAAGAGATATATCCTTCAAAATAAAAGTCTAGTGTTCTCTCACTTTTCTCTCTCTTCAAATAAGAAAATTAAAATATCATTTGTCCTCTATTAACAAATTGGTATCAAAGTTATGGAGAGTGTGATCAATAATTTGTCATTGCCCTGACTAACAAAGACGACAAATTATGACAATTGGAACATCCAAACGAAAGCTCTTCTTGGATCTTAAGATGCTTGGGAGGTGGTAAAAGAAGGTTTTGAAGAACCAAAAAATACCATAGGATATTCTGTGGCCCAAAACAAAATGTTGAAAGAGACACGATCAAAAGATAAGGGTGCTTTGTACATGTTGTATAAAGTTGTTGATGAGTCCACTTTTTAGAAGATTGTTGGTGCATCAACTTCAAAGGAAGGGTGGGACATCTTGGGAAAAGTGTTCAAGGGTGTTTAACGAGTTAAACAAATGTGTCTTTAAACTCTATAAGGTGAGTAGGATTACAATTGTACAAAATATGGACATTACGCAAAGGATTATTATGCCAAGAAGAAAGTAGAAGAAAATACAAATTTAGTCGAGGAAGATGAAACAAAAGATGAAGGGATCCTCATGATGACCCGTGAAAACATCAATATGGATAGTCATGGTATGGTATGTAGACACTAGTACTACCAATCAAATGTGTGGGCACAAACATATGTTTGTTGATATACAGGTGATAGAAGATGGACATGTGTCTTTCGGATACTCAGCAACAAAGGTTCCAATCAAATAAAGAGAAAAAATAAGTTTTTTCGCAAAAGGATGGAAAATGAGGTACTATGGAGGACTTCTATTATATACCTGACTTGAAAAATAATATTCTTAGTATAGGACAATTATTAGAGCAAGGATGTTCGATTTTCATGAAAGACCGGATATTGCAATATAAGGAAAAAAATGGTCGAGTTTTGCACACATGGAGATGATGAAGAATCGTATGTTCAAACTCAATCTAAAGATTAAGTCCTTTCTTTCGGGCATGAAGGAAAAGTTAAGGACGCAGAAGAAGTTCTTAAAACATCCAAAGCATCAAAACCTAGATGGTAGAGATGGAAGACGCAAAGAATACAACACAGTTTATGGCTCATGTGATGAAATGAATTTCATGTTTACTAATCTAGAGGGGAAGGATGACGAATCTAAACCTATGACCATAAAAGCAGAGCCAATTAAGGAAGTTATTGGTAGGTCTAAACATACAATGGATCTATCTGCACATGATTTGTCTTCAAGCATTCTTATTGCAACATCAAGAAATAAGAGAGAGACAGAAGAGGTCGACGAAATTTTAAGGCAAGCCAAAACTTTAGAAGTCTAATTATAAAATTTTGGGAACCAAAACAAGTCTTATAACTTATTGTTTCCAAGGATAAAGAGTCTCTCTAGTATGAATCACCTGATTTCCAAGAAAGGCATGGAAATTTGAGAGTCTTTATTAAAATCGATAATATTTTAGCTTCATGTGTGGTTTGGTCAAATAATAAGCATCCATTGACTATAAAGAAGAGTACTACAAGTGAAAATCTTGCAAAAAAGAGGATATGAAGTAAAAAAATAATTGCTAATGTTTTCTCAGCTAGTCACTCTATAGATATGCTAGATTCAATTATAGGTAATAGTAGTAAGAGTTCTATAACTTGAAAGAGATTATTGTAATAAAGAATTAAGAAGGTTTGGGTTTAAGGGAAGAATTTGCTAGCATTAAACTCAAATATCATCAGTTGAGTGTGTGTATAGGAATATGAAATGTAACATCCCATATTTTTTATGTAATAGAAACTTTATTGCATAGAAATTATATAATAGACTTGAATATAAAAATCCATATATTCAACATGTATTTCAAAATATACTTCTCCAAATAAGATTTAATAAAAATATCTTTGTAAAATTACAAATAAAATAAAATAAAATAAAGCTTCTCCAACAATTCACTTGGGACTCACACCACCTGTCAAATGCTCTGCTCAAGTGTAATACACGATCATCACAGTTTTAAAAACAAAACAAACAACACATATATATTTTCAAAAAATATATATTTTCATAAATTGGATTTCTATCTCAACAAAACAACAACAATTCAATCTTTCATAATTCATCTCACATCATACATATACTGACTCAAACAAAGACACTAGACTCTCTACTTCCAGAAGATACTCGTGCATTGAGTTAGACTCAAAGGTGTGCACCTGTTATATACCACCCAATTGTTCTGATTGGGCTCATATTTCAAACCTCAAAACAGTCTATTCCGATCGGGCTCATATTTCAAACCTCGGATAGGACCATATGAACCTCCTTCGACTCTTCACTAACTGGTAATCTTCATTTATGTGAATCCAATGTACCAGTAGAGTCAGGATACCTCCTTAGAATCCCCAAACAATGAACATCCTAATAATCTCAACATGGGTATCTCCTTTCTTGAAGATACTATGTCTCGATCACACACCACATCATTCACAAACATTGATACTACATCATACAATATGTAAACATGCATCCAATTCATTAATAAACAAATAATTACAATATTTATAAAAAATAATCAAACTAACTTCGCTTACCTCTATAGAGTAGAGATACTCAAAAACCCTAAAATCACAATCAACTTAACTCTGTTCAAGAATCTGATTGGACACTCTTGATCTACTCAATGCTAGGAATTTAGGGGTGTCCTCTGATTGTTAATTTGATAACATATGAGATCATAAATCTAGAGAGAAGGTAGAAAACTGTAAAGAGAAATTGTTCTAGAGAGATGGTGGTTTTCATAAGAATGAAATCTTCTTAAAAAAAGAGAGAGAGGTTTGGTATTTTTATAAACAGAATATCTTCTTAGAGATAATTGGTGGTTTTTATTAGAATAAAGCATAATATCTTATTAGGGAGAGAGTTGATAGCTTTTATAAAAATAAAACAGAGTATCTTCTTAGAGAGATAAAATATCTTCTTAAAGATGGATAATATATTCTTAGAGATGGATAATATATTCTTAGAGAAAAAGTTGTTAGTGGTTGTTATAAAAATAAAAAGTAAATAACTATCTTTTATTTACTTAAACAACTTTTCTGTTAAAAAAAATAAGTATTATTTTATTTATCTCTAAAATTAAATTCTAAGCATAACTATTTTCTAGAGTATTACAGGAAAGGTTAATAAATATTACCTTTAATTTTGTGATTTTAGTGCTGATTATAATATAACTATTATGGGTATAAAAATGAATCTTGAAGAATTTATTCTAAGATATATATTGTATGCCGAATTTTATAAAAAATTAAGAGCATACCTTCATAACAAAAGTCCTTCATATTTTTTTTACTCTCTTTATAGAAAAAGTTAAAATATCTTTTGTTATGCGTTAACAATAGCAACAACAATAAAACAACAATAAGGTCATCAATGCATAATCATGCCGGAGGAGCAACAGACTTGCCATTTGTTTTACGGGGGCAAAAGAACTGTTAGATAAAAAAGACTTACGATTTCTCATTAGTAAAAGCCTGCGTTTTCATACAATTATTTTAAAGGAAAAATGAAGTCCCAACTCATAATTTTATCGATAACTATTAGCATACATTTTATTCTATCAGTGTCAAGGTACGTGCATATTAAGTGCCAAGGATTGACTTCCCCAAACTCTTATACAAGACGACCTTATCAAATTCTTCTCAATTCACAGCCACATAGGTCCAATTGTGTGATGGATATTTGGGTATAGTGTATGAAATTCCTTCTTTTTACGTTGTCCTATATCTTCCACGCAATAATAAAGAAAAGTCAAGCAAAAGACTAATGAACAGTGCATGTGAGTTTGTTTCAAGAAATAACATAAGTTTGTTCCAAGAAACACATAAAGACTAATTACTCCCTCTTTACTTTCAAATATATATATAAAAAAAATAAAAAGCTAGTGAAAGTAAATATAAGCAAATTTCAACATCCTAAACTATATTTATCTTTAAACATAATTCCCAATAAGTATAATTGGGATAATTTAGTAAAAGTTTCTGTCTATTATATGAAAATGAAACTATTAAATAAACTCAATTACTTAGAATTGATATTCATGTAGAATAAAAGTATTTGTGATCCATTCATAAAAACAGTTTTTAAAATTTTGAATCTAGAGAAATAAATTAGTCAAGAAATTTAGTACATCCAGAAGGAGCAGATAAATATACGAGTTTAAAGGATAAAAGAAGAGGTTTCTTTTTGTTTTTTTTTTTTTTAGAAAATTGTTTAACGGATAAGTATCTTCGCTATAAGCGAGCCATGAACATCATTTTAAATGTCACGTGTAATTAGTAGTGTAAAGATATTTAACGAACAAAAGATCTATAAATAGGATATGAGTGTATCATTCTCGAAATTTATGACGCTAATGGGTATCACTAATAAAGTATGTTTTTATGAGTCTCTGTTCATCAATTTCATCTTTATTTTGTTCAAGTTTTTTAAGTCATCTAGTTCTTTTACAGTTACTTGTTTAATTTTGTGCATTATTTTCATCAAGTATTTCTATTCTTTATGAGACTTTTACTTTTTTCTATTTTATATAAAAACATGTCTTTGCTATCAATATTTATATTCCAACTAAAACAATATATTATAAGAAAATAAGCAACTAATTATCAAAAGATGTGTCGACTATGTGACCCACGATAGGCCAAACCCACACTACCACGCAGAAATCCACGCATATGGGAAAAAGAAATTTCAAATAAAAAATAAATTCAATTTGTGTGGGCTAGACCCCCGCAACTCGTAAAAAAATATAAAAAAATAAAAGAGAACAGAGTGGCGTCAAAATATGCGTGGGCTGGACCCATGAATAATAAAAAAATAAAAAATGGAGTATGTGTGGGCTAGACCCACGTAAAAAGTGAAAATAAAATAAAATAAATAAAATAAAAAGAATATACATGGGCTAGACCCACGCACAATGAAAAAAATTAAAATAGAAAATAAATGCATTATGCGTGGGCTAAACCCACGCATGTAAAAGAAATTAATTATAAAAATTTAATTGCAAGCAGCGTGGGCTAGACCCACGCAAAATGCAATAGAAAATTCAAAACATAAAATAAAACCAAGCGGGGGACAAACCCATACACCAAAATATTATTTAAAATTAATTAATTGTTATAAAATAAGGTTCAGACCGAGTTCAAGAGGGGGTGAATTGAACTTTCAAAATCTTTTCACAAATATGAATTGTTCTTAAAATAGAGAATGAAAATTCTTAATTCAATCAATCAACTCCTGTAATTTTGGACTGTCCAGTAAACAATCAATTATGCACAATGGAAATTGTTAGAGATAAACCCAGAAAACAATTTTCAGTATAGAGATGTGTTAATCCAGAATCAAGACGATTAACCACAGTCCAGAAGATTAGAAATAACCCAGAAGCACAGTTGATTCAGATATATTTAAACAGATTCAGAACGCAAACATATACCCATAAATTCTTAGTTAATATCAAGATTCAGTGATCAGTTTATTAGGCAAATGCAAGCAGATAATAAAATGATCAAGAAGAGGAAAGAGGAAATCAAGAACACAAGGATTTATCCTGGTTCACCCTTCCTCAAGGGCTACGTCCAGTCCTTTGCAAACTAGAAAAGATTTCCACTAAAAAGATCACAAGATCAGTTTACAACCCTTTCTCCGAGCAAGTTATCACTGCTCCCCGCAACACTCACACCTCACTAAACCCCTCAGCTAGTGTGAAACCAGTGCAGAAACCTACTGCACCAAAACACTTGCAACCCGCAAGCAAACACTGCTCCCCGCAGCACTCACACTCTACTGAACCCCTCAGCAGATGTGAGATCAGTGCAGAAACCCACTGCACCAACTCAATTACAAGCCCAGTAATTGAAAATAGTAAACAGACTACAATAATAATAAGATCAACAATTGATCACGCAATACTTCTACACAGAATAGATTACAATGAATGAAGATCAGGTGTAGAAGATTAGCTTTGGTCCAGAACCAAAGTCGCAAGAACCTCGCTCAAGGATGCTTAAAGATTCACGTTCTTGGAGGTTTATTGTTTTGAAAAGCTTTGTGAAGGATGATCGCACAAAAGGGGCGCTATATCTCACTTAGAATATCTCAAGGAATGCTTTTCAAAAATCTTAGTTATCTGAAAATAATAGTGTCAATTCCTTTAAATGGCTAAATTAGTTTTAAAACAACTTAGCTGTCACAGTTTCAATTAATCGAATAAATCATTCAATCGATTGAATTGACCGTTAGTTGACTCAGTCAAAGATTCCAGTAGTAACAGAAATAACTGTAACATTCAATTGATTGTTTTAAAAATTCAATTGATTGAAAAATCTTTTTCAGCAAAAATCAGTTTAGGCTATTTTTTTTAAAACCAGATTTAATAAAAATATTTGTGAATCTCTTAGAACCCTAGGAATGATGAAGCATGTCACTAATGATTAAGGACTAAGCTAACACCAACACACAAACCCAACTAAGGACCAAGACCGAATCACCCAACCATCTTCATGTTGGTTCAAAGTCTTCACTTGAACAATTATGGTCCAGGTTGGTTCCAACAGATTCTTCATGAGGCAGTCTTCATCAACTCACGTGCTAGGCATTGATCTAACATAGTCCAGATCCAATCCATCAGAACCTTCAGCAAGTTATGGTCTTTATTGACTTCATCAAATCACATGCTTAACATTGGTGCTAACAATTGCAACCAGCGCAGTCTGATGGTTAAGTATATTGAATTAATAAGTATAATAATAATCGTAACATGACAGAAAAAGTCTTCTGGTTTGATGGTTAAGGGTTCTATCCAGGTGTCGAGAGGTTTTGGGTTTTGAGTCTCTCCTGTTGCACTTTCTCCAAAACTTGAATAAAAGGTTAATGGTAAGTACTAAAAATAGTATGAATAGTGATGATAATAATAATACAATGTTTTATAATTTTTAATTTTTTTTATTGAGCTTGGGCTGGCCCCCGTAAGCTTCTTTCATTTCTGCGCGGGTCAGACCCATGCAGAGCCGCTGCTATTTGCGTCCAGTTTGCGACCCACACTTATTTCAAATTGCTTTCAAGGTTTTAGCGTTCACTGTTTGACCCACGCTTTACCTACTCAATAGCGTGGGCTTCTGTACCTTTGTGCGGGATTTTGGCCCATGCTAAAACTAGTATTTTTTGTAGTGATATATCAAAATTTGCCAATCATTCATAACACGTTAAATCAACAGAAGGAAATTAAACAAATATAAAGAGACTAAACCAAATCCATAAAACAAATTACAAAAACAATATTTTGGAAAGTCAAATATTCCATAAACAACTCCCAACAAGCAAAAGTATAAAGAATTTCACAAAAAAAAAAAAATGTATATTTAGTATTAATAGTCATATTATCTAAAATATCAACCTATTTAGTTCCTTCCCATGCAAATATGAGAAATTTTAAAATCCAAAAAATCACTTATAAACTTGAATTTATTCCATCTACTTCTAATATTTCAAGGGACCTCAAAGTTAATATTAAAAGCTTGAACCATAAAGTGACATTCCAATTATAATGAATTACATCCTTTCAAATATACAAGTTCAGTATTGATCATAGTTATGGTAAACTTAGTAAAAACTGCATTAGCAACACTATTAAAATTAGTAAAATCACCAGTAACCTCACTGTCGCAACCGAGATAGCGATGAGGAGACAATGATGAGAAAAGTAAAAAAATTATAAAAATATCATTAAATAGAGATGAAGTCGTCACCATAATTTATTACGAGAAACTATGGAAAAACTCAAAATAAAAACCTAGTCTATGAACTAAATTTAGGGTTCCTGAGTCGGTTATGTGTAGGAAAGGTATTAGCAACCCCACGACGTCCGTCCTAAGACGGTACCTTTAATCAAATAAGACAAAGAAAATATATCTTTGTTTTTGGACTTGACAAGGATTCACCTTGGTCTTAAGTATTTCTATAATGGAAAATCAGGATTCAGATAGTTATAATTTGAAAATTTGTTTGAT
>Ga0099825_1009696_pt1 | contig 10848 bp, 4 predicted proteins | sample SiratroredBW_FD_76838 | JGI IMG/M metagenome (GOLD analysis project Ga0099825, IMG submission 76838) | Root nodule microbial communities of legume samples collected from California, USA - Siratro red BW | ecosystem: Host-associated > Plants > Roots > Nodule | place: USA: California | collected...
AAAAAAAAAAAAAATTTAAAAAAAAAAAAAAAAAAAAAAAAAAAAAAAAAAAAAAAAAAAAAAAAAAAAAAAAATAGAGAAGAAGGGAGGAAAAATGTTGCAGATAAGAACTCTGATCATTTTCACTCTCCTTCCTACCCAACTCTGTAACGTAACAAAACGTAATTTCGTAAAAGAAAAAAAATCCCATAAAATCAATGTTTTTAAAATTGGATTAGTTATTAAATTTGTACATACACTAATTTAAGATTTAAATGTTTAATCAATTAATATCAATGAAATTATTTTAATAATTAAAATTGTACAAAATAATTTTAAAAATATATAACATCCTAATTTTATGATATTAAAAAAATAAAATAAAACATAAATTTATTGATTTTAACATTTAAAAATACATATAAAATTTTAACATGAATAAGTCTTAAGCAATAGTATAAGAGAGCATGATATCACCTCTAATACAAGCTTAAGACTTGATATTTTGTGGATATTTTTTTTATGTTACCTAGCATTTGTTTTTACTCAATGTGAGAGAATTTAAATAAATTGAGTTTCACTAAATGGAGCATGCTTGTTTATGGGAGAACTTAAATAAGTTGGCTTTTACTAAATTGATCATGTTTGTCTTTGTCAACCATCTCAACACATTTTTCCTCACTTTAACTATTGTTGAATTTTTACCATAACGAGACATGTTTGTCTTCATATGAGTCAGTCACTAAGACAAACCAAGCTTTGATATCATTATTGGGATTTTTTTTAGAAAGATGCAATGGAGAATTAAGATTGATATTGTTCGCTATCAGCACATTATTCACACACTTGAGAAGGAACAACAATTTGTAGAAGACTTGTTACCATTTCTTTCTCTTTGAGGATTTATAGTCTTCCAAAATTTAAATGTCCACAACGATAATGTAAAGTCAAGAAGAATCTTTTCCATTCACCAGTAAACTATATCAAATGTTTTTAATGTTTAGAGAGAACATAACATTTTTCCATCAATTTCACCATACAATAATTGCCAAAGCTTATAATAGACTATAAATTTTCATTTAGAAATAAAAAATAAGATTTACTTCCTCTAATTTGATTAAATATTTTTTGTGGCTTAAACAACTATTAGCAAGGTTTTTTCTTCTTCCTTCATCTATGTTAGATTTGATCTCTCTACCTTCCCTACAAGATAGCCTGGTATAAATTTAGAAACATAATGAACAAACTTATGACATCTAAAATATTCTATATTAAATTTGTTTAAGTTTTTAACACTTGTTTTCTTTATCCTCTACCTCGTTCTTTGAAATTGTTAGAATGAGTATTAGTAGAAGCTCTCAATGCTTGCTCCTTAACTTCTTGTTGTTTAATATTTTGTTCATGCACCAATAATCAACTTTAAGTCCATAAAGTGAAAGATCATCATTGCCTTTGAATTTCTCTACAACACATACAACACAATTAAATTTTAGTGATAAAAATTGAAGTATATTTTCGTCAACAATTGTTTCTTCAATTTTTCACCATATATGTGCATTTTGTCGACAACTATGATCATACATATAAAGTATTATGATTGATTCTCTCGACTTCATTCGAATTGTTTTGAACTCAAGACGAAGAGCTTGAAGTTGCCACCTTCTTATTCTTATAATTCATTGATACTTATTCTTCGTTGAATCCCAAATACATCTTTATATTTTTGTTGTCGTTCATTAATGAACACTTTTTAGAACTCACATGTGCAATCTCAATTTTTCGAGCGAAAAATAGTGAAGAATAAAAGATGTTTTGGAGTTGGTGCATTAAAAATTTATTACTTTAGGGCTAAAAAAATATGGGTCCAATTTTTAGGAGTTAAAAGTCGTTGATACATTTAAGACTTTCAAGATAAGAGTTAGAACAAAAAAAAAAAAGAAAAAAAATCAAGAAATGCCATTAAAATTTTGTGAACAAATTGTGCTGGATAATATTATTCAAATGAATTTGATATTTCTTTTTTGTGAAGAACTAGCATAAAAAATTGGTGTATTAAAGAAGAAAAACAAAACAATTCTCAACATAGTAAGAAGTTAGAAATTGAAGAGTTGATATTTTAAATAGAAGCCCAACTTTTGTTATTTAAAACATGACATATGAAGAGGCTTAAAGTAGAAAGAAATTGGTCCGAGATTAATTGAAAATTTTTGGGTGTGTTGCCAATGCCCATATTCCATATTAGAATAGAAAGAAGATTGATGATAAAAGAGAAAAATGTATTTTTCTTGGTGTTAGCAAGCAATCGAAAGTATGCAAATTGTACAATCCTATCATTAAGAAAATTGTTCGATGAAGATTAGTTCTAGAATTGGAATGCAAACAAACCTGAAGAACAACTACAAGATGATTATAATGGTTATAATGATTTTGATTAAGAACAACAATCAACACTCTAAGTACAAAGTGAGCAATAAGCAATCAAACAAACAAATGAGCATCCTCAACAAAACAAGAGGAGATCTACATGGATGGAGAATTTTGTGGTAAAGGAAATTAATAAAAATGAAACTTCTCATTTTCCTTCTTTGTACATTATAATCCTATTGAAAAGAATAACCGTTACAGTAAAATGCACTTTCAAAACAAAGTTGACAAAGATGGTGGTTTGAAAAAAGTATAAAGCACACTTTTCCTTAGTTCGGGTTTTTTAGATTTAACATCAATGAGTTATAAGCAAGTCATTTAAGAGATTTATGACACTATCTTTAACTCAAAACTTCAAAATTAAATATTTGTATATGCTTTTTTTTATGTTATTCAATTTTCTTATTTTTACTTTATATATTGACGTTTTACTCATTATTAAATACTTTAAAACTATGTTTGTGATTTTTTTATATTATTTAATTTTCTCCCTCATATTTATATTTCCAAACAATCAAAATAAATAAATAACTACAATGGAATCTATTAATTTGATCTCATTATAACAACAATGGTTAAAACTAAACTTTTAAAGCTAAACTTTCATCTAGTTATTATGGATGTTGTTATGGATGTATTATGATTTTTAGTATAGTTAAATCCACATAGAATTACTCTAATAGGATAGAACTAGCAGTTCTAGAATCACTTCTATGTATAAAGTACGTATAAAGTATACCGCAGCGAAATAATATGACTCTCGGATGCAAAACTATGAAAATATTAACTCAAATTTCAAATGAAAAATGAAAAAATGACCGACAATAATGGTGGACAAAATTAGAAAAAGATTATTAAATGAAAGTAATTACTACACTTCTTTCTACATGCAATAAGAGAAAATATTAATGTAGAAATGTAATGTGAGAAATTAATGCAACAAGGTAGTAATTTAACATGATAAATTAGACCCTACAGGAGCTGGTTATACAAAATCAGGGGTTAGCATGAATAATTTTAAAAACTCCAATTTAAATCTAATTTAAATGTCAATAATTGATTAATTCAAAATTGTATTATCTAAAAAAAACAACTAAATCTAAATATTTGAATTCAAACATAAATTTAAATTGACGTTTTAAAACAAAAAAAAAAGTAATTTGGATTTTTATAAATTAATTAATATTCATTTTAGAATTAATATTTTTTAAAATCATTTTAAATATAAAATAATTTTAAATTATTATGCATTATTTAAGAATAATCTTTAAAATTAAAATTTGTTGGAATTTTTAACATTTTATAAAATGTGCAATTAACTAATAATTTTATAAATAAATCAGTTCTTTTTTTTTTTTTATATTTAGTACCTATTTTTCTCTAAAGGTAGTTATAGTGTTTGTTATATGTTTTGAATTTGAGTGCATGTCACCTCCTAATAAATGCAAATGATGTATTCATAAATTCAATCCAAATATAATCTAAATTTAAATAATTGAATTGAAATTAAATCCAAATTCATATTTTTTAAAAAATTAATTTAAATTTTTATAGATAAAAATTCAAATCCATTTTTTTAAATAAAATAGTTTGAATGTTTATAAAACGATTTGATGCCAATTTTAAAATCAGCTTTAAATCTAAACTAATGTAAAATTAATATATATTTTCTAATACTACTTCTTAAAATGGAAATTTGTGAGAATATTTTATATTTCATAAAATGTACAACTAATTAATAATTTAAAAACCAAAATAATTTATATTTAGTATATGCTTTGTGTAAAGTTAAGTATAATGTTTGGTACACATCTTAAATATGAATACACATCACCTCCTAATGTTATTACTTAGAAGCTTAGTGTTAAAAAAAAGTAAAGAGATATCAATTACTATATTTTAGTAAAAAGTATGTACAAATGAATATAAAAATAGTATTGTGTTTTCTAAACAAGAAGATCATTGAGTTGAATTTGGTTAATGACTTTTGTGTAGGTTTTTCTTTTAAAAAAAATGTTATAGATAAGAGTTGGGAAAAGAAAACATAAAATATAAATTCTTTTATTTTATTTTTTTGAATTTTTGCACTACATCAAATAAAAGTAACAAAGAAATATTTTTCAAAGAGTGAGTACAGTAATTGAATGATATATATATTGATATTTATTTATTTTTATATTACTAATAATTATGAAATTGAATCCGATGAATCACCCATGAAAGATATATTCTGTTAAATCATAATTTTTAATTAATATTTATTTAAACAAATAGTGATAATGTTTATTTATCTGTACATACTAGTTTCATACAAAAACGTTTACACTAAAGTATATTTACTTTCTAATGTTTTATCCCATCATAATACCTATTATTGCACTGAATAAAGTTTAGTATCTTGTAAACATATTTGTTATCCTTAATTTTATTTTAGTTTTACAATAAAAAAAAATACAATTTTAAAATCGATATATCAAACTAATTTATAAATATCTAAATTGGTTTTTTTATTGGACCTGTAAAAATTCAAATTAATTTTCTTAGAAAATATGGATTTGAATTTAATTTCAATCTAAATTATTTGGATCTCTAGTATATCAGATTGGTTCCAATTTCATGGTTTCTGTGTGCAAGCATAGCCGAAAGACCCACTGGTTCACACTCTCTGATTTTGTTTTCTCTCTTTTACATTCTTCAAATTTTTTGTCGTTTAACTAAACCTTATTAACTTGTCCATCAATTTTGTCGTTAAACTTATTCAACAGCCAGGTAACTTTTTGACACGTGTTGCTATTTAACTGCTATTCTTACTTAGATCTTATAATCATCACATGTAACACACAATTTATAGACTGCTACAAGATTTCCCTTTCAAGGAAAACTGGGAGCTATCTAAAATACTAGTGCTCCATGACAGCGCAGAGCCTATAATTTTTCTACTCATAACTATTATATTATAATTAACATTAAAAATAAAATTAAAAATATTAATTATTTACCATCCCTTAATAAATGAATAATTTTTGAGTTCAGTTAAGATTAATTATGCAAAGGTACCACCTCCTATACACATTAATTGTCAACAGTACGATCCCCTCAATCAACTTCACATTTTCAAAAGCTCTCCAAAGTCAATCCACGTTACTCAACTTGTTTGCAAGAATCTTTCCTTCAACCAGTTCCTTGGCTTGGAATGCATTGCAATTCTAGATGAGGTCATCATCATCTGCAAGTAAAAAGTTTGAATTTCGCTTCTTCATAAAGTCCTTTTTTTATTGTCTTTGATTTCCAACCTGGTTCATTACTCTTACCACAAGGTAAAAAAAAATGAGACTCGGCGGCAGGACGAGTGTTTCAGCTCCCAACTACACCTCTCTTAACCATGAAAAGTCATTCGATAGAGATACATTTCTCCAAGTCTCAGTTTCTGAACCAGTCCTTTGTGGAATTTTCAAAACTGCCAGCCTCATAAAGACGACAACTATTTTTATATCCTTTACTTAGCTATCTTCGTACCCTCTATTTCTCTTCCTCATATGCCTCAAGAATATGCCACATTTTTAGTACACAATGACATAAAAATTAACTTCAGACAACCCCAGAAGATTAGGAAACTTAACCTATTAGCACCTTTTAAGTCCCTTAAATCAACATGAACAATTCATTTTCACTTTTCTACTAAGAGACAGACAAAGTGGTTGGTTTGGTTACCTTGGTGCGCTTAACAGTGGTGAAAACGTGGTTTGTAACATAACAACACATGCATAAAAGTCTTTATTTTCCAAACCGGTAGTTCAACACTGACTCTTGTAGCATAGGCCGGTTCAATCCAAGTCACTGTGAATAATTACTTCTCGTAAATATAAATATAAATAAATATCTTATTGTTTGATATATCTGGTCTAATTTAGGTATGCAATTGCTGAGAACATGGCTATTTATACTCTGTTTGGCTTATTTATAGGGAAAACAGATTAATATAGTTGAGAGAAAAGAGGTCCTGATTCACAGTGAGAAGCATGGAAGTGGAACTCCCAGCTGCATCTGTGAATGAATCTGAACAACAAAAGTTTGCTCTACCAGTGGATTCTGAACACAAGGCCACTGAATTCAGATTATTTTCCATAGCTAAACCCCACATGAGGTCTTTTCACCTATCATGGATCTCTTTCTTCTCCTGCTTTGTGTCTAGCTTTGCTGCTCCACCCCTCCTTCCCATAATCCGGGACAACCTGAACCTCACCGCCACTGACATTGGAAATGCCGGTGTTGCCTCAGTTTCCGGTGCAGTTTTCGCCAGAATTGCAATGGGAACAGCTTGTGACTTGGTTGGACCGCGCCTGGCCTCTGCATCACTCATCCTCCTCACAGCACCATTTGTGTACTTCACTTCCATCATCAACTCAGCCACCTCTTACCTCCTTGTCCGTTTCTTCACCGGTTTCTCCTTAGCCACCTTTGTCTCCACACAGTTCTGGATGAGCTCCATGTTCTCTGCTCCGGTCGTCGGTTCCGCAAACGGGTTTGCCGGCGGCTGGGGCAACCTTGGAGGAGGAGCCACCCAACTGATCATGCCCCTTGTGTTCTCCCTCATCCGTGACATTGGTGCTACCAAATTCACAGCATGGAGGATTGCATTCTTCGTCCCTGCCATGTTCCAGATGCTCACGGCATTTTCAATCCTGATATTCGGCCAGGACATGCCCGACGGGAACTTCCACCGCCTGAAAAAGTCAGGGGAAAAAGCAAAAGACGAGTTTTCCAAAGTGGTGTATCATGGGATCACTAACTACAGAGGGTGGATTCTGGCGTTGACTTATGGGTACTGCTTTGGGGTGGAGTTGACCATAGACAACATCATAGCTGAATACTTCTATGACAGGTTTAATCTGAAGCTCCACACTGCTGGAATCATTGCTGCAAGCTTTGGCTTGGCTAACTTGTTTTCTAGACCTGGTGGGGGTTATGTGTCAGATGTGATGGGAAAGAGGTTTGGCATGAGAGGGAGGTTGTGGGCTTTATGGCTATGCCAAACCTTGGCTGGTGTCTTCTGCATCATCCTTGGCCTTGTGGGATCTTTAAGTGTATCCGTCTTTGTTATGATCATATTCTCTGTGTTTGTTCAAGCCGCATGTGGAATGACCTTTGGGATTGTTCCCTTTGTCTCAAGAAGGTGCGTTTTCTACTCCTTGTTTCAATCAAAATCACATCCCTTCTAATAAACCCTTGTGTTGAAAGAATTTTCAAAAAGTTATTAGATTTTGGATGGGAATTTACTGTTGAGAAGTATGAGATTCTCTTAAAAACAGTTTTTAAAGCCAAAAGGTTTGAAGGAAATCAAAAACAACCTTATCAAACAGCTTTTTCTTTCCTTCCGTTTTGTGTAGAATTTCATGAACTAGAGAGTTTTCAGGAGTGGTGTCAAATTATCCATAACTCTGGAACTCTTGTCTAGCATTATTTAGCAAATTCTTCAAACTCAACATTTCCATTATAATGGTCAGTAGTTAATACTCAGACTCAAACTAAACGTAAAGGAAGAGAAAAAAAGTGAGAACAAAGAAATGTTAATTTAGTTATTTAATTTATCAGAAGCCATCGGATCATGAGAAGCAGCAGGCAAAGCAACCTATTAACATGTTAAATCATATGGAAATGATTATGTAACATATCGTACATGTTTCTTGCATCTTCTTGAGACTAGCTGTTTAGATAACACTTAACAGCTCTGTTTTTAACCAAGGAATGATGCCAAAGCCGGCAATAAATTTCAAGAGCACGAGTATGTGAAATCACAGACACTGACACGGGCACACTTAACACAAACTTGAAAGCTGGTCAACTACGTTAACAAAAGACACAGTTATGTTAACAAAGTGCATAGCACTCTGCCAATAACTCTAATGAATTCTAATGTTGTGCAAATATATACATCCCTGTTCAGGTCATTAGGGGTAATATCTGGAATGACTGGAGGAGGAGGCAATGTGGGTGCAGTTGTGACCCAGCTAATTTTCTTCAAAGGATCAAAGTTTTCAAAAGAAAGAGGAATAACTCTGATGGGAGTGATGATCATAATATGCACCCTGCCAATATGTTTAATCTATTTTCCACAATGGGGTGGGATGTTCTTTGGTCCCTCGTCTAAGAAGGTGACAGAAGAAGATTACTACTTAGCTGAGTGGAACTCAAAGGAGAAGGAGAAAGGGTCCCATCATGCAAGCTTGAAATTTGCTGATAACAGCAGAAGTGAAAGAGGCAAAAAACGGAATACATCAACCGAGCCTTCTGAGGAGATCACACCCCCACATGTTTGAGTGTTCTTCTGCCCTCCTGAACTTGCTACCCCTTGTATCTTCACCATAAAGTTTGTGATATCCAATCAATGTATGTTCGTATGTTTGCTGCATAGTGAAGTTTTCATTAGTAAGGTGAAATGGTTCCAAACATACTTAAATTTTCTGTGCTTTTATACCTTTGCATAGTCAGTAACATTCCACCTATGGTAAATCAACAACTTCTCAGTTTTAAATGTCTCCTAGTGAGTCTTTAACATGGAAAAACTTAATTTTGTTGATTGTGCTTTTTATTCCCATAAAGTTCACATCTACTTTTATACTTATGGAATCTCGTCCCCTACAAGTGTCTTCTAGATTGTATATTCTTCCAAAAATATTTTACCCAAAATTATTTAACGCTAGCCTTTAGAGCTTAATCATAGTTTTCGCTAGAGCTTAGGTATGCATAAGGATACCTCCATAAATCTGCACTATAAAACGCTCTTCAATGTAGTCTACATTTTACATTGACTTTAATCGCTACAAACTTCACCTGTCCTTTAAAATCCACTAGTTAAGCAGGTCACCCACACCGACAAAGATACATTAAAATATTTTAATATTTATTTTCAAAATAACATACTCAATTCATTAAACAATAGATAATCAATAAAAGTACGAAAAATTGAATTGAGTTGAATTACCAAAAAATTCAAATTCATACCTGCACTTAGTGCGAGTTACACAAGTATCTGGGAACTTTTTGTTCAAATATCCATTTTAAGTGTTAGTGTTCTCTCAAATTACATAGAACTTAATTACTATTGCTATATTTGGCTTTTAGGTCGTATTTGTTTCAAGGAGGAAAATGATGGATTTGAGGGAAAAGAGTGGAAAGTGGGATTGTTTGCATTAATAGAAAGAGAGTGAAAAGTGAAGAGAAAGTTTATGAATTTTATGAGTGATGTGATGAGAATGATTGTTAAAAAAAGAATTATTCATGAAATTGTAATATGATTAGTTATTTGTACATGAAACATGTGTTTTGTTCTTGCTACTTAATGTGAACTTAACATAAAAAAATATGAATATCTTACATCATGGATACATTCAAAACTATTGAAAATAAATTTTGATAAAATGAATAAATTTTGAATAAAAATAATTGTAAAAAATTTAACGAAATTGTAAATTTTGTATAACTTAATAAAATAAACAAAAATTGGAATAAGAATTAAACACCTAATAAATATTAAGCAATGACCAGTATAACACAATATGTTGGAAAAAAAATGTTAAATTACAATTAGGTGGAAAAAACCAACAATCATGTCATGACAACTATCAATTTGAGAGAGTCTTGGAAGTCATCAAATCTTTATTGAAACTAGTGAATTCTTTGATGAACCCTCTAGAAACCTCTATTCACATTAATGTTCAAAGTATTTCATCATTGTTGTAACTCCTGAATACCACTCCAAATTTGTGAAAGAATTTGAGTATCATAGGGACTGGGGTTTGATGTTCAATCGGGTATTGGTGAGTCTTGGTCATCTTGTTCATGATCTTGGTTCAACTTACCATGTTGCCAAATGTGACACTAACTTACACAATTTATGTATACATATATTTATGTAGAAAATGATTATTTTGTAAAGACCAAATCTTCCATTTTTGCGTAAACCTATATTCATTTTTGTGTAAAGACTTAATCTTACAGCATGTCAGTGATGATGCTTCAAGCTTCGAATCGGTGTCAACCCCTGCTATTGGTTATGGTAGTGGAAAACTAAACTAGTAGAGTTTTAGATCGATTTAAGGTTTCATATCAATTGCGCAAGATGCAGGTCTTGTTGCGACGGGCGCATTTCAAGCAGATCCTCTCGGTTGAGTGGTGGCGGGCATAGATCCTATGACATCGGGCACATGCGTTCAATTTTTAAATAAAATTATTTAATTAAAATTTTTAATTTTTAACTTTTTTTTGTTTTCTGAAAGTTTAATTTTTTTAGAGTCTTAATCCTGCATTTTTATTGTTGATTATATTGTGCAATTATTGAGGAATTATGATATCAATGTATCTTAATAATATTGTTGAATATTTTTCATGGTTGAGAGCTCGCCTTCGCGGGATGGATTGTGATAAAATATCAATTTTGTAAAAATT
>Ga0099825_1009697_pt1 | contig 10846 bp, 3 predicted proteins | sample SiratroredBW_FD_76838 | JGI IMG/M metagenome (GOLD analysis project Ga0099825, IMG submission 76838) | Root nodule microbial communities of legume samples collected from California, USA - Siratro red BW | ecosystem: Host-associated > Plants > Roots > Nodule | place: USA: California | collected...
AAAATTGTCAAATATAAGACTGAATTCATGATATGTTAACACGTTTGCCAGTGCTGTTTGAGCATTCGTGATTGGGATTATCAGTTCCATTTCAGCCCTGCCATTGCCATGCCTAAATTCAACAAACAAGTTCCAAATTTTAGCTCGTTATACAATGCTTAAATACAACTTTTAACAAATAATGTAAATGCAGAGCAGAGTTATGTGATCAAATATAGAAGCTTACAAATAAAAGAGTATGGACAAAGGTTAATTCTTTTTCTTTTCTAGCCCTTCTTTCTTCTTTCTGAGAATTGATTAGTATTGATTAGTATGATGTGTATAATTAAAGGTAACGGTCAACGTTATTCCCTTGCTTTGTACTTGATTCGCTGCCTAAGCATTTATTTTGGTAACATTAAGCAACTATTTTGACACTAGAGTTGTTTAGAACCCGATATTCCTTTACTTATATTTTCTCCTTCGATGCTTAGCACGCAATCTAAGCAACTTCCGTGACGCTTTTTTGACACTCAGAACAGTTGCTTTGAAATGCATAAGCTAATCTTTAATCCTGTTATTCTTGTCAACAACTTAATGTATTGCTTGCAAAGGCAAGTATGAAAGCTAAACCTCAACGTATATAACTTTAGGTATCATCAGACAATGACCTCATGCAAATACCACAAATAGAATGGTGGCAGTGACCAATACACCTATTGCCTTGGAAATTTTCGATTAGAACAAACAATCTAAAACAGGAAACCCAACAAGGAATTTGCCAACTAAAGAATTTTGGCTAACACCTTCAATCATTTATCAAATGTGAAAAAAAAAAAACATCAATTCATAAATGCACCGCTGCAAAAGTGTAAAAAAAAAATATAAGACATAGGTGAGCGTAAAAACAAGATAAAAGTGGTTCAATTCAACAGATGCTCATGAATGTGCGAACTAGGTCGTTGGGATATCATTTTTATTACACCGCTAATAATAAAAAATCATCTGACAAGGAGCCAACTTGTGATTCTCCGAAAGTAACACAGAAAACAGCCAAGTTAGACTGTAGCGTACACCTTAAAATCTACACTTCGATAACTCAGGCAAGTAAAAGATATTGAAACACAAGAATAACGGTGTTGCCACAATTCAAAATTGTATAGAATAGGTTACATCTGATTCTGAACATGACAGCAGTACCTGAATTTGAAAATCCTTACACAAATGGTCTTCGTCCTTTAAGAAGTATAGCAGATTAATCCAACCCACTGATTGCTATAACTAATCAATCTTGACCGAGGAATAGATGAGCCTTGTGAACCAAAAGCATGCGTAAAATCCGATGGATCCAGTTACAACAAAGAAGGCATAGGAAGCTATAAGCATGTAACCGAAGTATAATAACCCAGATACCAACTTTGTGATTTCAAGCTTGGTGAAGAAGTAGAATGTTGCATAAAGAAAGAGATACAGAGCAGAAGAGCCAGATGTGAGGTAAGACCGCCACCACCACAAGTAATCCTCACTGCACAACTGGAAGTAGCAGAGCACAATGGTTATTTCAGCACAAGTGACAATGAGGATGGCAAAGACCAAGAAGAGGAAGCCGAAGATGTAGTAGAACTGATTCAACCATATTGAAGTGAGGATAAAGAAGAGCTCGATGAAAACAGCTCCAAATGGAAGTATTCCTCCGATCAGAATTGAGAAGATTGGATTCATGTACCATGCCTGCTCAGGGATCTGCCTTGGGATTTTGTTTGTCTTCACAGGATTCTCAATTGCAGGCTTCTTAAATCCAACATAGGCACCAACAAAAACAAGTGGAACTGAGATCCCAAACCATAAAAAGATCAGGGCAAACATTGTTCCAAATGGCACTGCTCCAGACGATTTTTGTCCCCATATGAGAGCATTTAATACAAAGAAAATGGCAGAAACGATTGCAGGGAACATGATTGCAGTTTTGAGGGCAATTTTCTTCCACTCTGCTCCTTTGAACATTTTATATAAGCGGGCTGAGGCATAACCAGCAAAAATCCCCATGAACACCCAAAGCAAGAGCATGGCTGTCATTAGCCCACCTCGGTTTGAAGGAGAAAGGAACCCCAGGACAGCAAACAGCATTGTTACTAGTATCATTCCAAAAAACTGAACACCAGTTCCAACATAAACACACAGCAAATCTTGGTTGTTTGGCGGCCTAAAAACATCACCATGGACAAGCTTCCAACCAGTCTCTTCCTGTGCTTCTTCTTGGGTTTCTAATTCATTGTACTTTGAAATATCACGGTAAAGTGTACGCAGCATTATCATTGCTACCATGCCCGAGAGAAAGAGAACAATCATCAATGAATTCACAATTGAGAACCAGTGAATTTGGTCATCACTCATCAGCAAATAAGCATCCCATCTTGAAGCCCACTTCACATCGCTCTCCTACATGCAGGAAAAGGTAAAAGCAGGTCAAAGAAGATGAAAAAAGATGAGAATAGTGGGATTAAGATGACTTCCCTTGGTTGGAAGAAAGCATAAAGAAATTAAGTTACGAGAAGGAAAATAAAAAGAAAAAATATATTAAACTAGACAAACAGCCTATTAAAACGATGAATATTATTTGCTTGGACATAATTCATAAATGAAAACTACTTGGCTTATGCCCACCACTACCCATCACTGAGTACCAAAGAAAGCATACATGTATTGTTTAATAAAAATAAACTCACCTGGAATTCAACATCATAAGTGAAGATAATTTCCTTGTTCTCTTCGACCTCCTGAGGAGTGTTGGAATTAACAACTGTGTGTTTAGCATGAGGGTCACAGGTTGTCAAACGGGTGGCCTTCTCATCCCAATTCCCTTCATATTCGTGTTTAACACTGCACAGCAACATTCATATTATTAGGAAAATCAACATTGCTTACAAACCACGACTGTTAAATGGAATAACTTATCAAACAAAGCAAGCACAAAATTACTGACCTGAATGGTTTGACCTCAAAGCCCACAATTCTAGCAGATTCAGTTAGTGTATCTCTGTGATATTTGACCGTAAAAGCCAAATGGTTGTGAATAAAATACTTCTCCTCCTTGCTCTGTGTATTTCAACAAAGTAAGTACAAGAAAACACATGGCATTCACAACAATAAACATAGTTCTAAAAAATGTAGACCATACCCCAGTATACTGCCCTTTGAGTCCAACATGGAAACCAAGTTGATAAACAGTGGAGTCCGGTTCCACCCGTTTTATGGGAACAACCAGAGGAAGGTTATCTAGGATCCTGCAAGTAAAAAAGGCAGGTTAGAAGATGTCAAGATTGTGGCAGAGAAGTGGAATAAAAATATATGAAAATTATTGAACCCCATACATGTTTACTCGATACTCATCATCAATCTTCTCTTTGAACTCCTTTGCAGTTTTGGCATCAAGTTTAAGCTTACACACAATATTGCACATTTGTGGTTCACGCATTTTAAACTGCAAATATGTCACTCAGTAAATAAGTTGACAACCATAACATAACATAATTATCCAGGCCAGAATTAGAAGTCATATAAAACATACCACATATCGAGAATTTTCAATGCGATCACCACGAAGCACTTCTCCAAGATTTTCAGCACTATCCACTATTTTCTCTGGTGGACAGAAAGGAAGAGAATAATATGTATATGGAAGCTGAGTCTTCGTTGAAGTTAATTTGTTTACTTTTACTTGCAATGGATCTCCCTGCACCATATAAATAGACAGTCAGTAAAGAAATAGATCTATACATCTATTATCTGGATCTTCGTTATTATTAATTTAAAAAGTATGACTGGACAGCAAGAATACAAGGGCATAAAACAATACTAACAAGATAAATGAGGAAGTTCAAAAGCTTAATTACATATTAATTGTGTGCACCCTAAGGCATCTGATAGGTTGTTAAAAGAAAACATGAGGCAACAAAAACCACCCAAAGAAGAATAATTATTAAGTTTAGATGTCCGAAAAGAAACAAACAGAAGAGAAATATAACCAGAAACAACAAAGTGAAAGAACAAAGTACATTATTAGCAGATTCACAACACTGGGCCACAAGTGATTGTTGAGTTTAGGCATAAGAAAATCTAAATATTCAACTGCTAAGGAACAAAAAGTCACATTTAGATTCCCAAGAATCAGCTACCTATCAGCCTTGAACAAGATGCAAAGCCATTAGCGGGGCTATAAGTAGAATAACTTTTCATGAATTTGAGAAACAATACTCATAAAAGACAAAATTTGATTCTACACTCCTCATCAAAACAACACACAACAAGTATCACAGAGTGCGTGTGTATCTCCTGAGAGTGTAAGGAGTTAAACTTACGATATCAGTCAAAATTAGTTTCAAGTAAAACAATATTAAGCTGTTCTCAAACACTCCCGTTTGACCCCTAACTTCTTTAATCGTAAGAATAAATACATGAAACAACAACATAAATAGTAAACACACTAGTTACCATACCTATATCCAAAATCTACTGAGCATACATTTAAAAACCTTCATACTCTCCATGCCTCCACTTCAAACAGACTACTTCTAATTAAAGGAACATGGATACAACATTGGAAATTGAAAAATAAATTTGGGCACGGGCCAGAGACAAGACAAATTCTAAAACACGTGAGATAATACAATGCGTAAATTTAATCTTAAAACAAAAATAAAATTAAAATTTTAAATCACAGTAAAGAATTCATGTTTTAAACATGAGTAAAAGTCACTGTAGACATAATATAATAGAATGCTAAAACTCATATAATTGTTGTGGCATTCCAATTACTATTGATATAGATTTTAAGAAACAAAAAGTAAAAACACAAAAATCAAAAGATACAACTAAGTACTTGAAGCGTCCATGGAATATCTAACAATAAACATGAGCCCAACACAGCTAGCATTTAGAAGTCTCCATGCTTCTTACATTACAAGTTGAGCTTAAATTCCATCAACCGACAACGCATTATTCGACAACAGAGTCTAACATTATCACAGAGACTAGAACGGATCAAATCATCAAAAATGCGTGACATGCACCAGATCGAAGTCAAATTAACGAACACAATGTTAACAACAACACTTCCACACACAAAAGGCGCCGAAACAATAATAGCGCAATGTCGGCAAACTATCACTCAGAAAATGCAAACAACAACCGGAAATCACAGCCTAATAAAGAAGAACAATAAGAAACAATGTGAAACGAATATAATATCGGTCATATTCATCTCAGATCTCGGATTCAAATGCAGATCGAGCGGTTACGAAGCGAATAAACGATAAATTTCAAAAAACAAAACAGCGCGTGAAATTGAAATGGAAATGTAGATGGAGTGAACCTTCTGGAAGTCCTGTGGAGCGACGCCGGGGAGGTAGAAGCAGAGTGCGCCATGGATGAAGAGCGAAAGAAGAATCGCAGAGAACGCGAGGGACCTCCAAAACGCCATGGCGTTTGAGATCGAAAGGACAGATAGAAAAAAGAGAGAACGATAGATCTGTGTGAGGCCTTTCGAATTGGTATTGTTACGTTCGTTGAAAGCAGAGAGTGATATAATAAGGGGTGAAGAACGAGGTGAAGCTTTCTCTCCGGTTACTCATGGTACGGTTATTACTTCATTCTCCTCACTGATGTCGCCACGTCACTGCTTCGGCTAGAAGTGAGGGCAGGATCGGAATTTTGTCTTTCATGTGACTGTTGATCAAAGGGAAAATTAGAATTAACTTGTCAATGCTTCTTCAAGCCAGATCTGTAGGAATGGTAAACACTACTTTTATGTTCCTTCAAAGAAAATATTTTATTATATAGAAAATGTTTTTTTAAATGAAAATTAACAAATGAGATCTGAAAAGTTTCTTATATTATATGATAAAACAAAATAGAGCTTGATAAGGAAGCAAGTTTGGTAAAGATTTTAACTAGTGTAGTTTTATTAGCACGGTGAGATTATTAAAACCTTAAGCTAAACCAATGCTGTCGGCAACAATAGGGATGTGTTCATTCATTAACTCCCTAAGCAAAAACTAAACCTCGTTTAATTAAAATCATTATACTAATTACTTATGGTGAGATATTGAAATGTCTCAGATGTTGTTAGGTTGGGTTGTCACTTCTCATGAAAACAAAGTTTCATATGCATTTTATTCATAGCTTACCTATTATTCCTGTTAAGGTAAGTGATGAGGAAAGAAACATAACCAAAAAAAAGTATAATTGGTCTGTATTAAGGTGTAGTTAAAGAAAATGGGGTTTTCTTAATCTTAATTTTTTGTCTTAAACTTGAAAAAGAAATTGTTCGTTTTCCACGTGTAAGAAGAAGAAAGTACTTTGGTTGCCACCGACAAAGTTCCAGCTCAGTTAGTGAGGTGCATCTTGGCTGCAACGTAGTGGTTACGGTCAGAATAAACAAATAAAATGAGTCTATCTACATATAAGATTTATTTTATATATAAATTACAAAATAATTTTTTTTAACAAATTAAGAGTAAGTTATAATTATTTTATTTGTAAACTAATGTATAAAAGCTATTTCATTTTTTAACTCGTTTTTTATTTACTTATAAACAAATTTTAGTTTATAGAAAAAAGTTTGTTTTTTTTTTCTCGTAATAGTTTTTGTGGAGAAGTTTTCTCAAACATATCCTAAGTGAAACATTTTCTATAAATTAGTTTATATAACTTAAATTTAACTTATAGAGAATTGCATTTCACTTATTCTATTTTTTTTCTCCTGAATGTGTTCATGAAGATTTGTGGATAATTTTACATATATATATACTTATTAGAATAAAGTAATAAATTCAAACTAATGAATATGCATTAGTAAATTATTACAATAACACATTGCTAATAATTACATTATTTACTCGTTAATTATTATATATGTAATTGTTATTGATGATAATATATATATATATATATATATATAATTATTGTTGATATGATACCTTTTGTGGGCCGCATCTATTGCTGGACTCGCACTCCAAACCATGTTACATCTAGATAAATAATAATAAAATATGTATTAAGTTTTGTATGTTTAAATCGATAAAATATAATAGAAATAAATGTAACTTATTTTTACCTTTTTTTTTTTTTGTTCTAAATTAAGAGGAATAGGAAAAGAATTAAATTAAACACTATTTTATTGTCAGAAAATATATCATATTCAAATGATAGAATTATGGAAGTTTTATTATCGTCTTTTTTCTTAACTCACCCACTTTGAATACCCAATATACCGTTACTTTGGAATCTGGGATGTTAAAAAACTAAATTAAATTGAAAAAATAGTGAAGTAAACTCGGCTAAATTATAACTATAATATTTTATTTAAAATTAAACTAAATCCTTTTTCAAGAAGCAAACTACTGAAATATTATTGCAATGTACTACTTAAATTATTATAAGAATTACAAAATATATTTATGTAATCGTCTATTGTGCAATTGTTATAGTTGTTTTCTTAATTTAGAGATTAAGTAGTCAAAAGTAATTTTTAGTATTAAATCCCCCGAACGTAACATTAAAAGAATAAAAAACATAACATAAAATGTTGAAATATAATTATAAGTTATTAGATATAAGGCATATATTGTTGATAGATTTACGTAACATAGTTCATAAGAGTCACAAAGAGATTAGAAAATAATAATAAATCTTTATTAAAAAAATGTTGATGGATAAAAACGTTATTATTTTATTTAAAGATAATGAAATCTGAAGATAAAATTAGATTTAAGGATTGTGTTGTCGTATATTTGTGAATACTTTCCTTTCCTTCTTTTTGTTGGGCTTTTGATAATGGTTGCGTCAAGTTCATCTTGCATAGTTATATGAGAGAAGGAACAACCTCTCGAAGCAAATTGAAAATATTGTCTTCTTCTCCAACAAAACTCTTCCCAGTCAATGTTCTACGATTTCACCTTTTTTCTTCTCCAATAAAACTCTCCCTTTCACGACTTCAAAACCGGGGAGATCTCAAACAACAAAAACTGAGCCAAAATCCATAAAGAGAATGACACCACCTTCAACCCAAAACTTTAAGACATTGGGTTTATGGGTCTTCTACATTCATGTTTCACGACAGTACTTCGATTCGACCTTTCTTTGTCGTCCTATACAAACTCATGTTCTTCGAAAATCTAAAATCTTAAATCTTATCACTCCATTTTTGTATTGATGTTCCTTTCATGGTTTAAATTTCAATGTCATTGTTTTGGAATCTCTAATTATTACAACTCTCTCCCAATTTTACTGTAATCACGCGTATCTCCAAACGTCCTCCACATACGTGCGGATGTCAAACAATTTTTATTTAAATTTACTTAAAAAACAATAGAATATATAATACAATTTTAACCTTACACACATAAGGAATGTATGCCAAGTCACAATTGTCAAAAAATAATAATTTTTGAGGAGTTGTCAAATAATTATTTTCCTAATATATAATAGTATTATTTTCCTAATATATAATAGTAAGAAAAGGCACTTCATATTTTTCTATATTTAAAAGAAAATGAAAAATATAATGATGATTACATAAAATTTGCACAGGGTGATTTGCGGAGTCTAATGTGTAGTTATTTTTAACATATGAGTAACTTAATTTAGAATACGATTAAAAGTAATAAAGAATTAAGGTCATACCTCAATTAAAATTAAATCACATGATTTTTATTTTGTTATCTATTTTTTATTATAATTTATGAGTCCTTCTTAAATTTAGTTTTGAACATTATAATAGCGTATGATACAATCATATTAGTTTCTCATCTTAATATATTATTTCATCTCTATTTAAGAGTAAAATAAATAAACTAAATTAATAATACAAAAGACATAAGAAAATATGTAATTACATTTTCTATAAACCTTTTTACTAAATTTATTTTCTTTATTGAAAAAAGTATTCTAAAAAAATAAAGATTTATTTCACATAAAGAATAAGAAAAAATAGATATATTATTTTTATATTAGTTCATTTTAATTGTCCAAACTATATTTAGTTTTTCCAAATTTTTAAAGTTTTACAAAAATACAAGAGCATATAAAAAATATGTCTCGTAATTATTTATGGTCAAACACTTAGTATTATTTTTATTTGTTTTTCCTAACAATTTTATTAAATATTCATTAAGAAGTAGTTTCTTCAAGTTGTACACTCTTGTATGTAGATTTAAAGGAGGAATTACAAATCAAAGTGTCTTAAATAGTCAAAGATACAGGTTACTCTCAAAATTCTAGCAAGATACTAAAAAAATACAATTTCTAGAGAAGTTTGATTTCCTATAACGAATTCTTAGATAGTTTTTGCTTTTCTTGTTTATTTATGTAAGGTAATTATTGCAAGATATTGAATGTATCCTTTTGACTATAATATGCAAGAAAGTTGATGATGATAGAAAAAAAATCATTATAGTAAATGACATTCAATGCGGTTCATCAATTAATTTATAATATAGTATAGTTTTGTTTGTTTTGTTGTATTAGGTTGATTGTCTTTAACTTTGCAAATGAATTTATATGTAAGAAAGGATATATGTTTCTTCTTCAAATTTTTTTCTTGAAAGTGCTCTTTTTATAATCTTTAATTCAACATATTGTCTTAAAAATTAATTCACTTTTCATAAATATTGGAGAAGACAACATAGAACATTACAAAAGATAATATTAAAAACGCATACTTATAATTACACTTTGACTCTACTAAGACTATGTTTTGTTAATGTATGGATGATGTTTGTTTTTTCTCGTGCTCAAATAATGTTAATCTTTATATGGTACTTCATTTATTGTCTTAAAACATGTTTATTTGTATATTATTATTTAAAAATAGATTTTAACTATATTTTTATTTAATGATAGAGTTTATAATAAAGTGAGATTTACACTCCATTTATATATTATAATTTGACTATATTTTTAGTCCATCATCTAAATAATAAACATCTCAAGTATGAGATTAGATATTTGTGAATGGTCCAATAAAAATAGATGTTTGTGAGTTTGGGGTATGGGCAAATCCATTACCCAATCCACTAAAAAAGTATCCGGTTAGGCTTAGCATTTTTTTTATGTTAAACTCAATCAAATCAACCCACAATTGAAGAGGTTGGATTATGTTGGGTCAATATTTTGAAAAAAAAAATCTTTTTTTTATAAAAGTTGTCATTTTCAAGTATCAAACTAATTAAAAAAAATAAAATCTTTACAAAAATTAATTTAAAACTTTAAGTTGATAAGTTTATTCATAACAACTTGTCCAAATCAACTCAAGACATGAAAAGAAAAATAAAATATAATTTGTCCATAACACAAATATAAGAGTGAGTCTTGGATTGGATCTCAGATTATTCTTATTAAACTCATCACCCAACTTATATAAGAGTGAGACAACTTATCCAGTTTGAGCAAATAATTAATGAAACTCAACTCAATTGTCAACACTCAATTTAATTTGAATAATTAATATTTTTTCCTAAAAAGAAATTGATTAAAATAAAATAGCATTAGTTTTAATATACATACAAACATATACACATAAAGAAAGAAAATTTTAGAATGTTGAAAAGGGAATAAAAAGAGATAAGATTGAAAAACATAAGTAGAAAAAGTATTTTGATAATAAAAAAAATATTTGACAAAGATTCAAAATTTAAAAAATATATATTTCAGTTTTGTAAGGCTTTTAATTTTTGATAAAAGAATAAAATAAAACTCTCCTCGTCTTTTTTTTTTACTCGCTTGCTCGTGCTCACTTTTTGTTAGGGTTGAGCCCGTTAGACTATTTTTTATACTATTTATCTAACCTAGGCAGCATAATATAAAAAAA
>Ga0099825_1009701_pt1 | contig 10842 bp, 7 predicted proteins | sample SiratroredBW_FD_76838 | JGI IMG/M metagenome (GOLD analysis project Ga0099825, IMG submission 76838) | Root nodule microbial communities of legume samples collected from California, USA - Siratro red BW | ecosystem: Host-associated > Plants > Roots > Nodule | place: USA: California | collected...
GAAGATGCAATTGATCAATTTAGTAAAAGTTATCACATCAAAGATGGCAAATGACAAAGCAAATTTAACTACTTTCATATTTTTTTTTTATCAACAATGAATTATATATTAGAAGCATTTTTTAGATGTTTCAACCCATATACAACAATATATATATATATATATATATATATTTAGAGGTAAAATTGGGTCTCCTATCGTTAAACCTTCGTTTGTACATCGCCCAACAAAAAATTTTCAAAACATTATAGAATGCTTTTGATTGTCACTATGTTTTTCGATTGGGTTTCACATAAGAATTATTTATCATATGTGAACGGTATAAATTTGACCTCTACTTTATTCTTCCATACATACAACTTTCAATGTTTGTTTTTTATTGACTTGTCTTATTACACTTGCCAACCATTCAACCACTATTAGAAAATGAAAAGGTGTCAGTAGATCACTTGCCTCAATTATTTTTCTAGTTTGAACTCCTTAGTTAGGTTGTTGACTAAAATATAAATTGTGGATGATTCTACACATGCTTTTATCCAATTAATTCATCTATGATAGAAACCTAGCATTCCCATAATATATTTTAGGAAATTCTACCTCATTGATACCTTTTTTATTATTGTCTACATTTATTGTTATATATTCTCTCTTTTCCTTTTGACCTCATCTATCACTTCATTTATTACCAAAACACTATCTAATATATCTCTACCTTCTAAAAAATGGATTGTGATTGATCTATATCAGTAGGTAAGACTTTTTTTCATTTTATTACCTAGTATCTTTGGTAATATTTTATATATACTTCTTATGAGTGATATCGATCTTAATTTCTCTAGTTCTTATGAATTTTATACCTTAGTTATTAATGCTAAGAATGATGCATTACATCTCCTAAGAATTTTACCTTTTTGAAAGAATTTCATTATTATTTAGTTTATCTAAGATCTCTGACTCTTTAATTATGAAAATAAAATTAAAATAATAACTCTCCTAACAATTCCATACAACTTCTTTTATTTCATCTTCAAAAGTTTATTTTACAAGGAATCTATTTTCTTCTTCCATAGTCTTAGGATAATTTACCCCTCCAATTCCATGGTTTTATTATTGCCATTCTAAATCATTTGCTTATAGAATTATGTAATTTTGTCTTTCACTATGTTTGATTCTTCGCACCATCCCTCTTTTATTTTAATCCAATTATTTCATTCCTTTTTATTCTCTTATTTAATATAGATCTTATTTAATATATGGAGTGAAAATATTTTGAATTTGAATCACCCTTTTATATTCAATCTAACTTTGTTTTTTCTATATTGTTTTTTTATTATACTATAGATACCTATATTTTGCTATCTTTTTCTTCTTCTGCAATCTACCTTCCTCGTCCAAATTACTGTTATTATTCACTCTAAGTTCCTAATTGTATCTATTATTTTTCTTTTGATATTTTAATTGTATATCTCCAAAAATGCCCCTATTTTATGTTTTTAGTCCTTCCTTTAGGTGTTTTAGTTTATTCTCCTATAATTTCATTGTTTATCCACTAGAATCCGAAAGATTTTTTTACTTCTTCCCTAAACTCTCTATAGTATAGCACAATATATGACAAAAGTGTATATTCTTACTTATAAATATTAGTTAAGAAAATAACATCCAAAAACGAACTATTCACTATATTATAAATTCAACATAGAACCAGTACAAAGAAGTATATTCTTTCTTTAGCCCAGGTAGTCGAGTCCAAACTCCAAAACTATAATATTATAATTTAATGTAATCTTAGTTCTTTATTTCGTTTATTGTTTAACCTATTTATAATATAGACAAATGATTGTTTATTCTCAATTCATTACTTAAATGAATTTAAAGAAGTAAAGAAAAACAATCCACACGCATAATGAGTATTCAATGATTATCTCTATTGGGCAAAAGAATTACAAGGCATTATATTTTATTAATTCTTGCAATAATTAAGAGCACGAAACCATGAACTGGAATACAAATGTACAAAATTGTATTAGAAACTCAAATTCTTAAGATCCACTAAAATCCACCCACTCCCAATCTGGGAAATGTCGGTACACATAAAGATAACAAAGAAAAACACAAGAGAAGAAGTGAAAAGGAACTTCATAGATAGAATAGGAAATTTGAGGTTATATTCCTTTAGTCTTTTTGTATTTGTACAGTTATGAGAAAGATATGAAAACCCCTAAAATATTGCACTGTTAAACTAGCAAAAAGGTATCAAAACAGCTCCTAACTTGGTGTCACTCAATACTAAGAAAAGAAAGAGGATGGAACTTTTAGTTTATATTTCAACATGTTCAAGTTAGATTTTAGGTTCCGAACATGGTGGATTACTTTTTTAGATTCTTTTTTATAATAATATTTTTTTATTATTTTATTAGAATAATAAACAATAATTTCAATAAAATAATTAATAATTAAATAACATATTATTATATTTATAGTGATGTTTTTTTTATATATTGTAAAACATATGTTAATTTAAGTTTTATAATATTTTCTTATATATAATCATAAATAATATTAAATATTTAAGTTCAACTAGTAATTATTTACAAAATAGTTTTATGGACTAGTTTTTTTATTAGTAATAAGTAATATATTGAACAGAAACAATTTCGTTATCCTAATCCAAAATACAAAGTGATATATACAAAAGGAAAGGATAAAATTCCTGCTAACTTATCTCTTCCCCTCTTAACCATACTAACATAATTAATTACTATTTAAATAGCAATGAATATTTGTTGATTGAAAAGTCTCTCCAACATCTTTTGTTGCACTTTTTTATTTTAACTACAATTTTATCTCTCTGTCATATTCGATTTGAAACTTAAAATGATCTAACCTAGTTGCACCCAAATCAACAACTTAATGATAACTATATCCAAATTTAATGTTAAGATATAAATTTAAAGACAACTCGACTCAATCTTGATGGATTAACATAATAGTAAATTGTCTTGCCTATAATATGTGTAGAAAATTTGTTTTTAATCTTTAATAGTTAAAAAGTTATTTAAACCAACAACAGTTATAGTGTGATGAACAAAAAATAGTTTTTGACAGAAGGAGTAAAAGAAATTTACAAGAGAACAAAAAAAGATCTCTCCTTCAGTCCTAATTTAAACCAGGACTGTACTTTGCTCTTTCTTTACCTGTTACTTTATTTAGGATTGACCGACCAAAACAAAACCCTTGACATTTTTTTGATAGTAAAAATCCTTGAAAATTATAAGAATAAAGCACAAAATGTAACAGCTCCATTACACTCAAGTGAAAGTAAAATTTTACATGATCATAATCATAACACATGCATACAGAAACACAGCTGTTTGGTTTGAACTCTGCAATAAATGGTAGTTGTGAGTAACACAAAAAGGAAAACAAATGAAGGGACAGAGTACAGAGAGGACTACCACTGCTACTACTAAAGCAAAGTAAACAAACACACACTAATCATTTAACCAAATCCCTTCAAAAAAAAACAAACAAAAAACTGAACTATGCACCCTAGGCTTATCTCCTAAGCTACACCCCCTTTTCCATTTTTTAAATATTTCTTTTTTTCTCCTCACAACCAAAGAAAGTCTTGTCAACAACCCCCCAACACGGAGCCATTACCGGTTTCTACCACTCTTTGTGTTCTTTCTCCCTTTTTTTTGCCCTTTCTTTCTTCTCTTCTCCTCACTCGCCCTCCGTACAACACAACATGTGAGAGTTTGCTGGTTTCTAACCTCTCCTCGCTGTCCATACCCCAAATTTTTGCAAGTGCAACCATCTTTGTCACAGTTTCTTCACTACACCACCTTAAACTTTTTGCTACCTCCTTGGACCCCAACACAAAAAAAACATCACAAGTGCTGATGATGGCCATGTGTGGCCCTCAGCCCTCACAACCATTCATTACCAATCCCTTTGCTATTTTAGGGTTGTGCAGCCCTTAGGGTTTTCTTGTTCCTCATACCCAAATTCAGCACCACTAGCTCTTGTTCAGCTTCGTTAATTAGCTGAGTGGGAGGGGTTTTTGTTTCCCAGTTTCAGAGATTAATGGAGGAATACACTAATAACAATCACTTGAGTGAAAACACAGGTCCAAGTCCAAGTCCAAGGCCTAATTTCTTGTACTCTTCTTCACCAAGTGGTGGAAACCATAACCATAACCATCATCAGCATCAGCATCAGCATCAGCACCATAGCCATCACCACCAGCATCATCAGTTTCCAATCAACACCTTCCATCTTCAATCGGGTGGATCAGATCATTGCTTTCAGTCTGATCAAGTGGCACCACACCCTTCTGTGAAAACCGAAGCCAGCACTTCTCAGCTTCACGCCCCTATTTTCCACTACCCTTTAATGAGAGGAAACCTTCACAACAACAACACCACCACTATGCATCACCATCCCCAGCAACAAGGAGGGAGTCCAACCAGCTCCACTACCGAAGTTGAAGCCATAAAAGCTAAAATCATTGCTCACCCTCAGTACTCCAATCTTTTGGAAGCTTATATGGATTGCCAAAAGGTCACCTATTAATTAATCAATTATTATTGATTATTTCTCATTTCTCACCACATTAATTAGAGTAATGAGTATGCCCCCATTTTAATTTTTTTTTTTTTTTGCACCTGAATAATCATATATAACTCTTGTATATCTTTCACCCTTTATCTCTCTATCTTTCTCCCTGTTCATAGATAGGAGCTTCACCTGAAGTGGTGGCGCGTATGGTTGCGGCAAAGCAAGAGTTTGAGGCACGGCAAAGATCCTCAGGTGGTTCAAGGGATACTTCAAAAGACCCTGAACTTGATCAATTCATGGTGTGTAAAGGTTTTTAATTAGCTTCCACAGTTTCATTTTTAATCACGATTCTTGATATTATAAAAAAATTATAGATTAATTTTGACTGATGCGACCATAATTATGGTTGGATATGATTGTGAACAGTGTATACTATTTTTTAATGTCTTGGAATGTATGGTTCTAATCTATTTTATTATTCCAATACTATTTTTGGGTTTACCCTTATCAGACTTGGTACTGTAATTGGAATGATTGTTGGTGATAATTTAAGCATAACTGCAGGAAGCATACTATGACATGCTTGTGAAGTATAGAGAAGAATTAACAAGGCCTATTCAAGAGGCCATGGATTTCATGCGAAGGGTAGAAACTCAACTAAATATGCTATGCAATGGACCCGTCAGGATCTTCTCTGGTACTTTTTCATTCTCTTTATAGAGCACAAGAAGAGGGAGGATCCTATTCCCCCTAATTCTCTCTCTTTTATTTTAGTTATTGATTCTCTTCTCCACCCCTTTCTCCTCACAGCTATAATAATAATAACCCTACATGTTAATTATTCATAATTTATATATAATAAAATTCACTGAAAATTAATTAATTATCTAATTATGGATTACGCAAACATTCAACTATGAGTAATATGTGCTGGGGCACAAAATTTTGGACCTGGTTCTGCAGTTCTTGGAAGTCGTAAACTCGAGTGTTTTCTGTAGTGAGCCAGGAAAGTTTGACCAAAAATTTTTTACCTACCTTCACATCGTAGGAGAAAAGGGTCCCAGACAGTGGAGATGATATTTCATCAAGCACAGAACCCTAACCTAATCAGTACCCTATATTATATATTTTATATATAATATTAATAAATGTAAATATTATAATAAAAGAGAAATAAGCAACATCTTTTTGTTTGCTTTCTTTTCAGAGATTTGACAAGTTTTATTTTATTTTATATATTCTGTTACAGTGTTGTCCATTCTTCACGACTCCAGATGAACTTTATATTTTTGTTTATTAGCGTTAATTTTTTCCTTTTTCATTTGAAACCCAAATTCACACGTTCGCGTCTACTCGCTCCTATTTCCCAAGTTTCTGTGTTCTGACAAATTGATTCTTCTAGGGTTTCCTAGTTCATTCATTTTTTATGGTCTGTTATGACTTCCAAAACCTCTTTCGGAGTATGCATTTCGTGAATTCGTGGGGTTTCGTAGGATGACATTCTCACACTGTCAACACACACACTCTCATCATTGTGCTGCTCAGATTTTGGTCTTGTTACAGAAAATTCCGTTTTAATCACATCTTTTATTCTTCTTTTATCTCCTTTTGGTGTTTGAGTCCAATTAATAACTCAGAAAGACTGCATTGGATGTTGATCCATTCAATCCCCCGCATCCCCAAGGATTACGGTACCAATGAAATATAAGTTTTTAAGATGTTTAATAAATACATATATAATTATATATGTGAGTGCCTCCGAATATTAATGTACAATAATAAGTTTCTAGAAACTTAATTGGTAAAGGTTTTGGAAGCTGCTTTTTTGTTTTTGTTTCTAATAGTACCCAATATATATATATATATATATATATATATATATCAGTTAACGATGTATGCTTGGGCTTTTTTTTTCTCATATTTTGTCATACGTAAAGTTTCCACACTGATAAAGAAAGAAATCCTGTGCTGATGTTTAGTTGTTATTTGGCTTAAAATTTCATCATCAATGCATGTCTTTCGATGTGAATCACTAGCTGCTTGTTAATTTCATGGTAGTGACCTAGCATCTGATATGTACATAATATGGTGAGGGTTTTTGCAGCCAACCTTATGATTTTTCTTTTAGAAGACAAAAGGTTATATATTATTGATAGTGAATATAAGGGTACTCAGTCCATGAACAATCTTACAATCCATTAATTTTACTCACAGAATGAATCTGAAATGCAGAAAATCAGATGTTGCTTCTATTTAATTTACCTTTATGAGTTTTTTAAATAAGCAAAGTGTAATTTACCATTATGTGTGCCTAAAGTAAAACAGCAACTTTAAGGTATTGCTCATAAGCACCTGTTTGTTGTACTCGATGAACTGCTCTTATGATTGGAGGTAATTCATACACAAACTTGATTTACCAAAAAAATTTACATACATCATGAGTATTTCAATTCAGGTAACTATCACCTACTATAAATCAAAGAGAAATTATAGCATCATTCATTACAAAATAGTTTTAAGTCTGTCTGTGGACTGTATTCTTATATATCCTCAAACTGAATAGAGAAGTACTGATATATTTATTACATTTTCAAGATATTTAGTGTATTTATTTCTATTTAATATTTACTTTATATATTTCTTTAATCTGCAAAGAGAAATGATATATAAATATAAGAGGTACCTCCAGAAGTATCAAGAATGAGTACAATAAAACAATTCATTATACAGTATATAAGTTTGCATATGAGACAAAAGGATTTACAGCAAAATGAATTGGATTTATACAGTCCAATATTTACTTGATATAATTTGAATGATTAATAAGAAAATGTTAGAAAACCAGTATTTTTTGTGTTGCCATGAATATAGATTAATATATCAGACAGGAAAATGAAATGGATTAATTTATATTTACTGCAAGATTATTTAGTATTTATACACATAAAGACAACCAAAATATAACAGAAATGTCCGTTTTTCAAATTTTTTCGAGACAGAAAAATGGCTCCCTCCTCTCTCTTCCCACGCAAAAAGAAGTCTCCCAAAAGTATTCCTTTCTGTTTTAGACCATACTTTAACTTCTTGAATTCCTTGTTAAATTTGTTTAAAGTGTTTTATAATTATGGTATCTAATGATTATGATGGGATGAAGCACTCTGAACTGAATTACTAGTTCCAAGGAAACTTTAGGGAAAGGGAACACTTATTTTCTGTGCATTTTATCATGGAAAAAGATCCTAATTATGTATAACATTATTGAACCATACAACGTTTTATTTCAGCATTTAATAACCGAGTTTGACAACTCTGAATTCTTTGTAATGAAAAAAAAAATAGAAAAATTATATTTATTTCTCTTTCTTTCTCATTTCTACTCCATTTTTTTTTTTTTCTGTTTCTGCTTCTCTCAATTTTTCTGAACTAATCCATCTCAACAATGGATTGGATTGACATTTACCATTACTCTTACTAATACCACTTCTCTGTATCATCATTCAATAACCATGCATGCGTTGATCATAGATATGAAATCATGTTCTTTATCATACATCTTTACTTAGTATTTTTATAGAAATAAATGTTTATAAGGTGCTTAACCAAGGTATTGAAAAACGTTTTAGCATTATAGTGTCTTTAAGAGTATGATATAGGATGAAGCACTACGTTTTGAATTACTATAGTTCCATGGTGACAGTGAGAAATACTTATGAACTATGTTTCTTCTCTTGGATAATGGAAAAGGCCTTAACTTAGAAGGATATTGAATTAAAAAACATAGAACGAAATTACATATTGCTTCATTATATGACAACAATGTTAAGAACTTTGTATATCATCGATAACTGTGCATTGATCATGTATATGAAATTATGTTTTGCATCATTATATTTTTTTTTAACGACAAAAAATAAATAAAATTAAAAAAGATATTTTAGGAATGTTTCAACCCAAATGTGACAGTATAATGTATATTCCAAGTTTCTGAGGAGCTTTTCATGACTAAGATTTTTGTATTATATGAAAACTGTTAAAGCAGAAGATAAATGTGAAGGGGTAGGTTCATCAGAAGAGGATCAAGATAACAGTGGAGGAGAAACAGAACTTCCAGAGATTGATCCACGAGCAGAAGATCGTGAACTTAAAAACCACTTGCTGAGGAAGTACAGTGGTTACTTGAGTAGCCTTAAGCAAGAACTTTCCAAGAAGAAAAAGAAAGGGAAACTCCCCAAAGATGCTAGGCAAAAGCTACTTAACTGGTGGGAATTACATTACAAATGGCCATATCCTTCGGTATGTTACACCTCACTTTCTTTTACTGAAAAACAAAGTCTTTGTAGCATAAAAAAATATAATAAAATTAATCTTGTTACTTTTAGATTTCAAGAAATTATATGAAATTCTCTTATAACAGTTACAATAACATTCCCTAAAAAATACACGTTAATGTTAAAACAATGTGCAATTTTGCCAAATGTAAAAAATGCTTAATTAATGTACTCAAAATTATTAGGGGATTTAAGGCTCCAACATGATTATAGCCCCAATTAATCTTTATGTAATACATATCCGAGATTTTAAGATAGTTAATGACATTCGAATACCTAATTAATCTCTATATATATTTTCAATGTACAAAAGAAACTTCAACAAAATTTGATTACTTATTACAAAAAAACACACACACACACACACATATATATATATATATATATATATGAATATGAATAAATTTTAACAAGTAATAATAGATAATGTACCGAAAGAAGCGTATCAGAGAATGTGTCATGTATAATATGATTCTTCTTTTATTTGGTACCATCAATATATGTTTGACTGTTAAGAGCAGTTCTATATATGAATTTACGTTAGAAGGGTACATAAAGTTGTACTGTAATTTTGAAAAGAGGATTAAAATTTTCTAAAAAAATAAGCATATTATTCTTAAGTTCATTCATTTGTATACTTTTTCTTGCTGATAAAAAAGTATGTATTTTTTATTATTGATTTCTAAAATTATGTTGTTTTCTTGGTGGAAATTATGCAGGAATCAGAGAAGGTGGCATTGGCTGAATCAACTGGTTTGGACCAAAAGCAAATAAATAACTGGTTCATAAACCAAAGGAAGAGGCACTGGAAGCCATCTGAAGACATGCAGTTTATGGTGATGGATGGTCTGCATCCCCAAAGTGCAACTCTCTACATGGATGGTCATTACATGGCTGATGGTCACTACCGTCTAGGGCCATGACATGACATGTTACCATCCTATATATATTATTATTATTATTTTATATTTTAATTATTATTATTATTATTATTATTTAAATGCAAGGTATGAGCTTCTGATTAACAAAGAGACTGTAACCAAACTGGGTAGCAGTCAGCACTCTCTAGCTACTAGTTTCAGTGTCAAGCATACCATGAACCTTAATTGGTCGTGCAGTGTGAGTAGTTTGCCATAGTGGTGTTGTACGTTGTATTAAACAATGAGACCTTTGCTTATTATATTTTCAGTATAATTAATATTGGCAGAGATAATTCATAAGATGTGTTACATTTGGATTTTAATCTTCTAAAGATTGCACTAGCTACCAGCTATTCCTTTCTTTGATTGTTAACCTGATTCAGAGTGTATGAATTTGTGGTGTGATGCAAAAAGGAAATTTGCTTTGAATAAATTTTCTTGGAAGTATTTAAAGGGAAAAGATATAAAAAAAAATGTAAATTAAAATTAATTTATACATAAATTAATATAATTTTTAAGTTAATTATATATACGTACTTATAAAAAAAATTATACACACATTTCCAAAGTTTGTATAGCAAGAAAGCTTTTAATTTAAGTGTACATGACAAAAACATATCCATCATGAAACTTGTGATGGTTTACTCTTAAAGTTGCCATGTTAGGTCTCTTGTGGTTCTTATTAGGTTATCGCACACCTTATTAGAAATTGCTCTCACGTATTATTAGAAAATATTTGCAAATCAATGGTTTAGTTTAAAATGCGAAATCACATTATATATATATATATATATATATATATATATATATATCTAAGTTAGTCAACAAAAATTATTAAAGTTTTTTAGGTTATAGTCTTAAATATATTGAGGTTTTAACTACTAAACTATAAATTTTCGAAGCATTTTTCATCGAAATTGGAAACGAGATCGCTCTTGTTGTATTAGTAATTAGAGAAAGAGTTTTTTTTTTTTTTTTTTTTTTTTTTTTGGTTAAAAAACTTTTTTAATTTTTTATGATTTTTTTTTGGATAA
>Ga0099825_1009708_pt1 | contig 10833 bp, 6 predicted proteins | sample SiratroredBW_FD_76838 | JGI IMG/M metagenome (GOLD analysis project Ga0099825, IMG submission 76838) | Root nodule microbial communities of legume samples collected from California, USA - Siratro red BW | ecosystem: Host-associated > Plants > Roots > Nodule | place: USA: California | collected...
AAAAAAAAAAAAAAAAAAAAAAAAAAAAAAAAAAAAAAAAAAAAAAAAAAAAAAAAAAAAAAAAAAAAAAAAAAAAAAAAAAAAAAAAAAAAAAAAAAAAAAAAAAAAAAAAAACAACAATCACATTCGAAAAAAGACAAAGTAGAGAAAGGGAGACATATGAAGCTAATGAAATCTTCGAGTTGAATCTAGAGTCATTTTTGAGAGAGAGAAAGACCTACATTGGAGAGTCGAGCAAATTTCAGAAAAAATATCGAGAAGGGGATCAATCAAGTAGCTCTAGATCAAGGGTAAAACAAAGACAAAATTTAAGGCTAATTGTTTATGCTTTAAGTAATTAAATTTATGATAATGGTATTAATAATTGTAATAAACTATATTGGTAAAGAAATAGGCATTTGAAAACACTAAGATTATAGAATTTGGGTAAACAAACATGAAATACATATGTTCGGAAGGAGAATAATATAATAAACAAAGTAGAGGAAGTAGAAGAAAGGGATAGGTTGATGAAATTGAAAATAGACTGAAGGAAAAAGAGACAGTGAAATATGACAATAATAAGTTTCAATATAAGGGGATTAGGAGGCCTAACCAAGTGGATATATCTAAGGGAAATCATAATAAAGGAAGGGATTGAAATGATATGTATTCCAGAAACAAAAGTTGAGATGATTAACAATAAAAATATTATGCTATGTGGGGGAAATAATAACATATAATGGGTAGTCCAACTGTGAATGGAGCAAGCAAAATATTAAGTATATGGAGTAAAAATCAATTTGTATGTCAGATCAAGTAGTGGTAAAAGTTTTATAGTTATATAAGGGAGGTGGGGTGTGCATAAATGACCTTCAACAATATAGGAATTTATATTTTTCATGTGTCTACAACAAAAAGAGGTCAATGTGGGAAATAAATAACTAAAATTAGGGATGGTAAAAAAGTTGTGTTAAGGGAGATTTTAATGTAGTTATGACATTTAATGAAAAGGAAAGGGTTAAATTATGAGGGTATTGGGAAGAGAGAGATACATGAGTTGGACAAGTTTATAAAAAGTATACAATACCAATGGTGAGGAGAAAGTACACATGGCATAAACAAAATGTTATGTTAAAAATAGGTTATGCAAATAGAATCCCACTATCCCGTGAATAGGTGGATTTATGGTTAGGGAGCAAGTAATATGTTCAGGATAAAAGTCAAACTAGTATATATTAGTATTAAAAACAACACTATTAAATTGGGATCATAAACCTTTTAGAACTGTGGATGAGTGACAGGTGGATTTATGGTTAGGAAGCAAGTAATATGTTCAGAGATAAAAGTGAAACTAGTATACATTAATATTAAAGACAATACTATTAAATTGGGATCATAAACCTTTTAGAACTTTGGATGAGTGACAGTATAATAGATGATTTGAGGATATAGTTAAGAGAAAATGGAATAACTATGTCATAACTAGAAGTAGTTTGTTTACACTAAAGAAGAAACTAAAATGTTTGAAGCAATATTGAATAATTTGGAATAAAGAGGTCTTTGGGGATGTAAAATTGAATAAAGAAAACATCATTACAAAGATAAATGATTTAGATAAATTGGATGAAGAGAGTTGCTTAAATGAAGAAAAAAAGAAAAAGAGAAAGCAATTATTTGTTGAATTAAGAAATCTGAGTTTAAGGTAGGAAGCACTAGAGAGAAAAAAGTCTAAGGGTAATTTAATATCATTAGGCGACCTGAATATGAGGTACTTTCACCTCATCATTAAAGGAAGGTGAATAAATAATTTAAATGGGTGGGGAAAGGTTTATGTATGATTATTCTTGGTGCAAGGGTGATGGTAGTTCTAGTGTTGGGGTAGCAAAGGATTAGGAAGTAAAGTGCTAAAAGTTAGCAAATGGAGGGATGAATGAAATTTGTGTGGACTAACTGACAAAGTTGGTTGTAGTATGTAGGTTGGGATATTGATAAAGAATCATCAAGAAATATAATAACAAAGTTAGAGTGGGTAAAGGAAATATTGGAAATAGCAAAATTTGTTGTAATCGAACCCAACGTGCTTAATCATTCAATTTTCAAAACTACATCATCACCTTCAATCAAAAATGGTAAAATGAAATATGGAGCAAGGTATATAAATATCAACTTGAGGACAGAGACCTTCATGAGAGATTCTTTGCCTATTGTCCACCATAACAGAGAATAGAGAGATGATAGTGATGGTGAGGTGCAAATGGCGGCTAAGTAAGGTTGTAGGATATTATGAGAACTTCTTGAATCCATTAAAATTGTCATTGGCAAATTATGCATGGTACCCTCAAAATTAAGGGTTTAGTGTAAATGTTGCTCAGTTAAGGCTTGAGGTGACAGTTACAAATGAAAGAGTAGGTGTGAGGGCTCAAGAGGATAACTTGGCTGGTTTGGTCATCTTCAAAAGTAGTGTGGGTATCTTCATCCACTAATAAGAGAAAAAAATGTGAGGTGGCATTGTGTCCTAGGATGAATTTATCAGCAAAATTGTAATACAAACCTAGGGTGTGATGCTTTTGAAGTTTAGTGGATGTGAGGTGTTTGATGGGTAAGGGAAGGTGGTTTAGTAGGGTTAGTTAGGGTAGTGATCTTTTGGTGGGTTAGGTTGCAAAGGTGGTTGAATAAGGGGTGTAGTGGTGAGTATGGAGTTTTAGAAACACAGGGTTTGGTACCCTTTAATTTGGCCTTAATAAGTTTGGCTAACATAATTGCTCGTGAGATTGTTGTAGGTTTTCGTATGGCTAGCTCATGCCGAATATCAAAGCTAAGACTTGAAGTGAAATGATTGAGAATGACCTTAAGGGGAAGTCCCAAAATCCTATTACAAAGTTTTTCAAAGTTGGCCTAGTAATCGACCACGAAGTTATATTGGCAAAGCTCAAATAACTCTGCTTAGTGGTTTTCATATGTTAAAGGTCCAAAGTGTGTCTCTAAGACTTTTGTAAAAGAATCCCAACCAGTAAACTAGGTGTTCTTATGCATATGTTTATATCAATTTTGTGCATCCCCTTTCATGTAAAAAGAAAACATATGTGATCGTTGATCTAGAGGCATTTGATATAGTGTAAAATATTGTTCAGTAAAAAAAACCAATTTAAGGGATCAAAGCCATCAAATAGGGCTAGATGTATTTTAGGTGGTCAAGGCTGTGGAGTATGTGGAAAGGAATATGGGAGTGGAAAGGGGAAAGCATGTGGTGAAGGAAAAGGGTTTTGGTGAGGTTGTAAAGGTGGTGGTCTAGGAGGGGTTTGTGAGGACGAAGTGTTGAAGAAAGGGTTAAACAATATGATAGTAGAGATAACACGATGAGATAAAGGTAGTGGTGGTAAAGGTTGTGTTATCGTGAATGAATAAGGCATACCATAAAGGAGTTGGTGGTTAAAGGAAGTCAGAGTGTGGGTAGAGAATGAAGATCAAAAGGATGGGAGGAAATACTAGTGGAAATAGTGGAAGTAGAAATGAAAATTGATTTATTTTGAATGTAATTGATATTTTTGGGTTGATAAGAATATAGACGTCTTTAGACTGAAAGAAGAAGTGGACGTTTTTGGGTTGATAAAGAGTAGTTGACATGTTTATATAAAAAAAAAAGAAGGATAACACTTTTTAACTTAGCAAAAAAAATTGATGTTTATTAAACTTGGGATCAATAAAAAATGCACATATAATGTTCATTGTCCTATCATGAGATGTAGGAACATGACCCAGAGATAAAACCCCAGGATCAAGACCAGCCTTAGGTTCATTAAAGGTAAGAACTAAGTGACTTATATTTAACCTTAAAGGATATTGATGAGAAAGGACAAATAATGTGTTAGCTAAAAAATTGATATTAAACTTTTTGACTTATTTGTTGAGAAGGTTGATAATAAATATTTTGAGATTTCATATTAACTTATATTAAAGTGAGGAGGTTGTAAATGACCTTAAGCAGTTCGATCGCCATCCTTAAATGAGGGTTTGAGAAGCATAATAAATAACAATAAAAATGCCAAAATGTTAGATTAATAGTAAAATTAACCTTAACAAAAAAGAAAAACACAAAAATAAAAATAACAAATAATATTTTTTCATTGCATGAGTACATGATAATGTTACATATCTTCCTGAAAGGATTAATTGTTCTAATTAAAAAAACAAGGTCAACCGACAGAATTGATTGTTATAATAAAAAAACAAGATCAAATTGAAACTTAAAATATAATACACAAAACACTTCTAATAAATAATAAAAATTTTCGTCCATTTAAGTGAATGTGTGCTACACTTTGTATTTAGCTAAGAGTACGTTTGGTTCAGTGGATGGATCGTTGGAGAAAGATAACAGGAGGAGACGGAAGTTGGAAATCTAACGAATAAAAAAATAATAAAACACAAAAATCGAGAAGAGGGATGTACTGTAGTTTTTCACTGCATCAAGCAGAAGATTTGTGAAGAAATGTATTGTTTGATATTTTTTTATATAATTAATCATATTATTAATTAAAAGTTACATTATAATAAAATAAATATAAATAATTATATAATATAATATAATATAATAATACATATTAATAATAATTATTAAAATAATAATAATTTTAATATAATTTTAGAAATAACATATTAAAGATATCAATATTAAAAACAAAAATAATAATAAAATCATAAGTAATAATTATAATAATAAAAATAAATAAAATAATAATAATAAAAATAAATTTATAAAATAATAATAATAATAATAATAATTTAATTTTTATTTTTAAATAATTAATCATTTATAATTTCAAAAATTAAAAAACTAATTCATTAATCATATTTATTAAATTAATTATATTTAATTTTAACTAAAATTTTATTTACTAAAAAAATTATTTTACTAATCACATACATCATATCACTCACAAACTTTTATAAACTTTCTACTTAAATCTTACTATCTTTCCCTTAATTCAAATAATCAAACTTTCACACAAATAAACTCAAATTCACTCTCTCAAATCTGCTCTTTAATCCAAATACATTCTAATTGTGATTAGATAATGATACAACTTTTGATTTTTCTTTGGACCTCATTTCCTTGTACTTTCTTGTGGGAGCATTGATTAGCTATTTTTATATTAAAAGTAAAGCAAACTTGATACTATATTAGTTTTAGAATCTTTTAATGTGAAAAAAAAAGTTAATCTAAATATGCATAAAAACTGAGACACTTTCGCTACGTTCAACATTAATCGATGCATTTTAACTTCGGTCTTTTATCATATTTTTACTTCTAAAACTATTTTAAAAATATAATTTGTTTTTAAGTTATCTATTATTATAAAAATACTTATATGTTTCTAACAAATGAATTCCTTTTATTATCTACATTATCATAAAAAGTAATTCACATGAATATATTTTAGAAACAAACAAGTATCAGTTTATGATAAAATCGTTTTAGCTTTCGCTATTATTCTATGCTGAGTTCACACTTCTTTTCTGGTGTTGCATGTTTTATAATTTTCTGGGTTTGTTATAATAACTTAAAACAAAAAAAAATGCATTGTTATGTTTTGTATAATTAGTTTTTAAAATTCCCCCTCCCTGTCTCAAAAAAAGAGTTCAGATTCTCGCTTTAGGAAAAGATGACCTCCATAAAAGCTTAGCTATAACTTTTCTTCTTCATTAATAGCTTTAGTAATAATAACAATAATTCCAATAACATTTATATTTTTTTTATTTCTGATCGCTTACAGTTGAGACTAAAAACTGTTTTAATCGTGATTTTTATGAGTAAAAAAGTTCACACTTTTATATTTTTATTTATCTATTTTTTATTTTTTGTAAAACACGATTCTTTTAGAAGCAACATTACTAAAAGTTTAAAAAGTCAGCCTAAGTTCCAATGCAATTTTTTACTGGACACATATTAATCAACGGATTAACTTTGGACTGTATATGTTCTAAATTCACCTATAAGTGTAGTTTTAATTAAATTAGTGAGTATAAGTTTTAACTATACTTTTTTAGTCACAAAGTTTTAAACAATATCTATTAGCGATCTCCTGCTTTTTAAAAGTAAGTGTAACATTCCCTTAAACAATAATTAATTGTCATTATTTATTTATTTAAATTCTTACCCATTAACAAATTTTAAAATAATTTTTAACGTTGCATAAACACATGCAGTAAAATAATATATATACAGACCAAATTATCCTTTTTCTCTAAATATATGAATTTGGTTTATAAAAACTTTTAAAAATATCCTTTAAGTAATTATTCATTAGATTCGGACATGACTGGAAGTCAAACTCCAAAGGGACAAATATGAACCAAGGAAAGGTTCAATGTATCATACTATTATCATGAACTAATACAAGTTCGATGTGGCCATGTAACGACAAAAAGATCATGCAGAACTGTACAAGGATGCTCCATAAATTCTGATGGTTCGAGTTTTACATGATTTGATGTTAAAAAGAAAAAGGTGTGGCTGTGGCAAATGTCTTATATTACTATCACAACACCTGCTGAGAAACTTCCCATGTTATAGCTGTAAGTACTAGGAAATAACCTTAAAAGCTAAAATAAGTCAAAGAACATAAGAACATAAGAAAATAAAAGTAATGTAAAACGTTTTTTTTGTCTTATTTTATATACTTTTGTTTTCTCATTGTTAGATGTTCTTAAGTAGTTAACATGTGTATGTTATATATCCCGTTTGAATTATACGACAGGTTTAAAATATAAGAGAAAGTTTTTCCTACTAAAGTCCAGTATGAATTTTAAGAATTATATAAATCTTGGATATAACTAGATCTTATTTGATTAATCATAAATATTGATGAAAATATTCATAAATTTTGTAAAATAATAAAAAGAGACTGATGACAAATTATAGGTGAAACAGAATGGAGAACACCTTACCTTACCATTACCCATTAAAAGCTATCCAGTTTTCTATTGGACTCGTTACTGTATTATTATTGTTATTGCAATGGAAAAGGTTTAATTCTTAGTTGTAATAAATAAAAAGAGTGATGTATTGATTTTATTAAAAATGAATTGGAGGAGCATTCTCTTTTACATATCTCAATCTTTAACTTTTTGTTTTCAGAAAATAAAAATAATAATAATAATAATAATAATAATAATAATAATAATAATAATAATAATAATAGTAGTAGTAATAATAATAATAACAGCACACTCACTAACATATGTATTTTTATATATTCTTTTTATAATAATTAAAAACTATAAAATTATGAATTAGACATATTAAATATAAACTGAAAGTTAGAAAATTTTATAATTTCTAATAAATTTTATTGGTGACAAATAACATATTTAAAATAGTGTGTTAGTAAAGAAAGTGTGGTTAGCATTTTCCTTTGTGCAATAAGAAAAATCTTAGAACTGAAAATTGCAATCATAAGATTACAACATGTTAAAATTTGACAATCTATTTCCTAAATGAAAAACACATCCCTCAAATATTATACCAGTACCATAAATATAATCTCTATGTAAATGTCACAAAAAACAATGCCAATCCAAGCAAAAGGGTTCCTAGAGTATGAATAGCTCCTAGCATGTAACCACTGCTCTCAATCTCTATAGGGAATATGCAACTTCCTCTGGATGGATCCTTTTTCACAATAGTGGCCAACCCATTGAAATTACAAGCCTCAACATCTTGGTCCCTTGTTTGAAAGTACTGGTTGAAAGCATATGAAGCATTCGTAGCAAGGTCTAAATTATCACAAGAACAACCATATCCTAAGCTTGTGCAATCGGAACCAGCACAAGCATAGTCCAGTGCACTCGGTACAAGGCTCAAGTTCTTAACATCACTGTTTAGGACACACCATATACGATCTTGGTACACAACCCCTTTGGCTGCTACAGGCCATTTGTCTTGTCCCTGACCAGAAAAATCTATAGCAAACTTAGCTCTTCCATCGTAGCCAAAAATTCCCCAGTGACGCTCAAATTTACCAGGGTCAATACTCTTCATGTTCTCATCAGTCAGAGAAAACAGATACATCTCCATGGCTCCAGGGCGAAGTGGGGTTCCCTGGTTGCTTGCCATTTTCTTGAGTAGCCCTTGGTAGAACCTTTTTGCGTTTTTGTTATTAGCATTTTTGTTACCATCAGTGGGCCATCCAATTTCACCAACCACAATTCTCATGTCAGGGTAGCCAGCTTTTCTCAGTGACCAAACAAGGGTGTCTAAATTTGCGTCATACGCGTTACTATATTGCACGTCTTTGTCTTGAACCGTTTTGCCTTGGCCGTCAAAGAAGGCAAATTCTTCTGGAAAATTGTCGTTCTGGTAGAGACTAAGGAAAGGGTAGATGTTGACAAGAAATGGCGAGTTCGTTTCGTGAAGGAAACTCAGTATTTGTTGTATAGGCTCACGAATGTCACTTCTAAAATCTCCATCTGATGGCTTGTTTGAAGAAGACTCATAAACATCAGCATTTAAAGCTGTAGTAACCTTCACTGTGTCTCCAAGACCAGCCTTTTCGAGGGCCCTATGAATATTTTGCATGGCTGGGAATGTGGTTGGCACATACGCACCCTTGTAATCTTTCATGAACGGTTCATTTCCAACAGATACGTATCTGCAATAATATACCATGATTATGGCAAGGTGCATGGAACTATATATTGAGTCCTACGTGAAGGAACTTAATGTTATATACCTGATGTTTACGGTCCCATGACGGCCATGAAGATGTTTGGTGATGTTTGCTTTCACCCAATCTTCTGCACTACCGCTACTTCCAGCAAATTTACTCAATAGATCATTAGGAATTCCCACCATGACTTCAATGTCTGTTCCAGCAAAAGCACCCACGGTCCAAGGATCTGCATCGAAAAGTTTCGCCTTCTTGATCCCATTGTCTTTCAACATATTTACCACAATGTCAGGATTCAAAGGGTGCGATGCTAATTGACCCCAATTGATGCCAAGACCTGGTATAGAATCTGCACCTTGGGCATCTTGAAACTGGTATTGAGCTAACACAAATACCAAACAAAAGCCCCACATCGAAAATTCGAGTCGAGCCATGATTTGAGTTGTGGCAAGAGTGAAAAATATTGGATAGGTTTATAGACGTAGACATCGTGTACTGAAAACTTAAATAACTGACAATTACAACTAATTAACGTCGTTTGAACCTCGGTTTTTTTTTTCTAAGATGTTCATAGTTGTTATGTCTAAATAAAGTGTCCAAAACGCTGGTGATTTAACCGTGTAACTCAATATCACTGTAATAGTTGTTTTCATACTCATACATAATAATTGGCTTAGTGTGATTGTTAAAATAACGGAAATAAGTTTGTCAATGGTGTCTATCAAATATTTTAGCATGTATTAGAGAAGATATGCCAAAATGAGGGTGTTTTTAGTGTGTACTTTCTTCCTCAACCCTTTCTACTTTTTTTTTGCCCTTAATTTGTCATTGAACCTCTGTTCTTCTGTGGACAAAGTTTTCAGATTCTCAATAATATCTACAGCTTTCAAAATGGCTCAGCCTGGATCACACTGAAAATAGCCCACCTGTGAGCTAGGGTCAACTTATGAGCTTTATTATTTTTTTTTTAAAAGTAATATATCCAAAATGGACTCATAACCTCTGCATGGAACCCCATTGTATGAACATATTAGTCCACTCATTTTTTTATAAACAATTAAATTACCATTAATTCCATGTAAGCTATCTTTTTAATATACTGAGCATGTAGTTTTGATTTTTAATTTTTTAAAATATATTTCTTAATTTTATTTTGATTTAACAAATTTAGACTTCCTTTGTCTAGTTTTGTCTCGGTATTACACAGGTTTAGGTATCGTTAGAGTTAACTTCTGCTGGTTTTGGTGACCCACAAAAGTTTGTGTGCCTAAAAATATCAAATGTGCTGAAAATAATCCATCTACAGAATAGTTGAAAAATAGTGAACTAAGAATATATTTTAAAACGGGACTTTTGTAGAAATTCCATTCCAAAATGAATGGGAAGTCCAAAAGTTTATGAGAAGCAGAAAGAAGCCAAATTTGTCAAATTGGTGTAATTTTTTTTTAAATTCCTGAAATGATATATTTTTTTATTTATTTCTGGATATGGGTAAATGGTGCATAGGAGACACAATATCATTGTAAAGAAATCGTTGTCCTCCTATTTCACGATTTAATATAAGATTAAATGAAATGGTGAAAAGAGGACACGATCTTAATTTATTGATGAAATTGTGCATCTAATATTTCAATTAATAAGTTAATTAATGTAGCGAGAATACTGTACGATTTTAATAGGGTTAATATTCTCCACCTATTCCTCCTCTGATTTATTTGGCATGTGTGATGTATTGCTAATGTGTAACTAAAATAAATGCACAGTTAGAAAAGTGGTTTTAATTATTGATAAAAATAATTAAAATTAAATTGAAACAAATGTGAAATTAATTTGAAATTAAACAATAATATGGTTAAGGAGATTATTGTTTAAATTAAAATAAAAAATGATATTAGTATGAGATTTATATATTAAACTAAATTAAAAGTAAGTTTGATTTTGAAAAGAAAAATTAAATTAAATTAATATTTAATAATAAAATATATTTGGCAAAATTAAGTTTAATTTTGATATTTGAATTTAGTTACTAATATAAAAATAATTTAAAATAAAACTAAGATTTAGCAATAAATTTAGAATGAAAATTTTGAAAATATTATATAATTTTTTAAATAAATTTATTGTTAGTTTTTAAATTATATTTATTACTAACTAAATTTATTTCATATATTAATAACTAAAT
>Ga0099825_1009709_pt1 | contig 10833 bp, 11 predicted proteins | sample SiratroredBW_FD_76838 | JGI IMG/M metagenome (GOLD analysis project Ga0099825, IMG submission 76838) | Root nodule microbial communities of legume samples collected from California, USA - Siratro red BW | ecosystem: Host-associated > Plants > Roots > Nodule | place: USA: California | collected...
AATTATCTACTGATTTTCTGGAAGGTTCATTTTTATGTAATATTTGAGGTTCTCTTATCTTTAAGGATGATGACCTATTCATTCTTAGTCTTATGTTTGTACCTTCTTGAACTATTTCTCTTAATAATAATGTAATTATATATAATATCTATTATATATTATAAATTTAACATATAATTATAAATATATAATTAATTATAAATTATAAATTTAATATATACCTATAAATATATAATTATGTATATATTATAATTTTAACATATAATAAATTATAAATATATATCATTAATTATATATTATATTGTAATAAAAATAATATTAAAATAAAAGATTTTATATATTAAATAAATATATAATAAACTATTAATGATATAATTAATAAAAATAAACAATAAAAATAATTAATAATAATTAATATAAATGTAATATAATAAAATTAAATATAATTATTTTTAATAAATAGAAATTTAGTATAATAATAATATTATGTAAATTTAATATAAAAAGTTTTAATAAGCTTAATTTATTGATTTTATTTAATAATTTAATAATATTTTATTAAATTAAATTTATATAAAGTTAATTGTATTATAAATATTTTTATAAAAAATAATAAAACTACTAAAATTAACTAAATTAAAAATATATTATTTTTAAAGTTAAGGGTAAAAATGTAATTATAAAATTTTATACATTAAAATTAATTTATATCTATTACACATTCACAAATTTTCATAAACATTCTTTTCAAATTCCTTCAAATCTCACCATCTATCTATTAATCCAAACAACCTTATCATCCATACACAATCCATTTCCTAAAATTCACTCCTTCAAACAAACAAACCCTTTATATTAGTTCAACCAATGTTCAATTAACAATTATATATTAAATATATTTATTTTGTCTATATAACATCTCCCTGACTCACTATATGCTTCCGTTGGATGCTAATGAATTTGATTGGAATATCAACAAAATGCGTCTTGAATATGAAGTTGAAACAATTGGACAAGAATAATTATGTCTATATAACATCGCCCTGACTCACTATATGCGTCTGTTGGATGTTAATTTTTTTTAACAGCAAAAAATGAATTAAATAAAAGGAACACTTCAGAGGTGTTTCAACCTTTATACAACACGCCAAACCCAGATATAAGTACCAATACACCTAACCAAACATGAAAAAGCACTCTACTTAACTAAACTAATATCCAAGAAACTGGAAATACATGAAAAGGTACAAATAAAGATCCATAGACAGAGTAGAGTAGAGGACCAACCAAGTAAAACAAAGCAGAAAACCTAAGTACTAGACCCTCAAGATAGGTCTTACCCAAAACCAAAACCAACCAACTCCCACACTACCTTAAACAAAACTCACCTTTCCTCATAAATTACTAGGCCATAGATTGTAGGCACCACACCTGAGAATAATGCCAATCCGAGTAAGAAACTCTGGTTCTCTTCATCTTGTGCTTAGCCCAAAGCCAGCCCTTTAATTGAGCTAGACTAAATGTTTCGTTGGCATCCACAACCCCACCTTTAAATACCACCTTATTTATGTGATTCCAAATTTTCGATACAATAGCCACCCATAACCCTTTTCATGCTCTATTAACACTCTGCCTTTGACCCAATAAGCATAAACTCTGAAATTAAGAAGTGTATACTTACATATAACACCCACATTCCCTACCCACATGTCACATTGATCCCAAACTTGTTATACCACAATACAAGTATTAAACAAATGGTTAGCGATTTCAACACCTATTTGGCACAAAGGGCACTGCAAATTCACTATTTGGACTCCCCTTCTCACTAGATTAAATCTAGTTGGCATTCTATCCAATAATAACCTCCAAGCACCTATTATCGCTGAAGGAGCTACATTTAAACTCCAATCCAACTTGAAAATTTCTGAAGTCTGCAATATACTCTCACCATTCAAGATACTATAATCACACTTAACTATGTAATCCTGGTGCTCCTCACCCACCCACACCAGCATGTCTTCACTCCTCACATCCCACCTGACATTTGAGATCAAGGCCAACATTTGTTCTTCTAAGTGTTTTTCCCATTCGAACATCTCCCTACGCCAACTGAGACTCCAAGTTATGTAGAGAGAGGTCTTACTACCATCCCACTCAAAAATGTCACCTACTAGACTGTCTTTATTCTAAGAGATAAAGTACAACCTAGGAAACTTATCTTTCAATGCTTGGTCATCCACCCACCTATCATCCCAAAATTTGACACACTGTCCATCCCCAACACGCCACTGAAATCTACAATCGAATCAATTCCCTTGTATATCATTACCACAGACCATGGTCAAATCCTTCTACCACACATATTCCTTACTAAGACCTGAAATAGTACCCATATTCCTCCAACTGTCGTACCTAGCTTGTAGAATATCCCTCCACAAGCCCTCCTTGGACACCCCAAACCTCCATTTCCACTTAGCAAGCAAACCATCATTAAAACAACTGATGTCCTTAATACCCAAACCACCATTTTCAACTGGAGTGCAAATAATCTTCTACTTCACCCAAGCAATCTTCCTACTATCATATCCCCAACCCCACAGAAACTTAGTCTGAATACGTCTAATCTGGTTACAAACACTGACAGGTGCTCTAAAGAAGGTGAAATAAAACAAGGGTAAAACACTGATAACTGACTTGATCAGGCATATCCGACCTGCCATTGAAAGCAATCTCCCCTTCCATCTCGATAATCTAGAACTAATCCTTTTCACAACGGGATTCCAAAACTCACATTTCCTGGGGTTTCCTCTAATTGACATACCTAGGTACTTAAAAGGTAAGTCCATTTGCCTGCTATTGAGACATTTTGAGTAGACAAGTAAATCTAGCTCAGAGATACCCACAACCCCAACCGTACTCTTATGAAAGTTGACCCTAAGCCCTGACACCAGCTCAAAAGATCTCATAATAGCTTTAATAACCAACACATTGTGATACGAAGGATTGCAAAAGAATAACGTATCATTTGCAAATTGCAACAGGTCTACCTACACTTTCTGACTACCCACCTCGACGCCTTTAAATATACCTACACTTTTAGCTTTCCTCATCAACCCTGTAAGGCCTTTAGCCACTATAAGGAAAAGGAAAGGCACCAACGGGTCACCTTGTCTAAGACCACTCTTCGGCTTAAATTCCTCCGTAGGGCTCATTCAGCTCAGAGGGATTGTCCTTCTTTGGTACCAGCGTAATAAATGAGGCATTACAACCTCTTGAAATATACCCATTGCTCTGAAAGAAGAGTATAGCTCTGACAACATCCTTACCTATAACCTCCCAATTATTCTTAATGAAGAAAAAATTAAACCCATCAGATCCTGGACACTTCGAGCTTCCACACTGACACACAACTTCTAACACTTCCGCCTCACTAATAATACCACTCAACAAAGCATTCTCATCCTCCGAAATAGTTCTAAAACTGACGCCATCCAAATTAAGCTTACATTCCGAAGGTACCTCGAATCTACTTTTAAAGAACTGTTTCACCTGGCTTTTGACACGTTGTGGATCATCGCACCACGTATCATTGATACGGATACCCACTAGATCATTCTGAGCCCTCCTCCATCTCAACTTAGAGTGAAAAAATTTGGAGTTTGAATCCCCATTTTTTATCCACTCAACTCTCGACTTTTGCTTAAGCATGGCCTCTTCTTTCTCCTCGAGACTTCTCAATTGACTTAACAGGTCCACACGCATGATTCTCTCATCTTCCTGCAAGGCGTCGTCGTCATCATAATTGTCGAACTCCTCTATCTGGGCTAACAACTCTTTCTTCCTCATCCTAACACTGGTATTAACTACTGAACTCCATTGCTTAATCTCACATTTCAACCTTTTAAACTTGTCCTTGATATCTTCCAAACCATTGCATCGTAAGGGGGTGTTATCTCAAACTTCTTTGACAACCTCTTTAAAACCATCATATTGCTTCCACACGTCAAAAGACGGAAAAGGTTTCGAGCCCCAATCAATAATATTATTTTTGACCACTAAAGCGCAATGATAGACACGTGTCTGCTTAGCACATATTGCTTAGAGCCTGGCCACTGCGACAGCCACTCGTCAGATACAAGAACTCTATCTAATCTGCTTCTTGTTGTCCCATTAGGTCTGTACCAAGTAAATTTCCTCCCCACAACTGGGATATCCTTCAACATGCATCTGTCAATAAACTCAATGAACCTGGCTATTTCACAATTATTCACCGTCCCACTATTCGTACATTTCCTTTCCGAAGCTTTCCTAAATGAGTTAAAGTCGCCGATCATGCATCTAATACAACAATTTGCAGTTGCCAAGTTGTCCTCAACTTCTTTCCAAAGTAAGACTTTATCCTTATTGGAGCAAGGAGCGTAAATATTCATAATCAGGACCTTCACAACTGTACCTCACACACCACTATTGTAATCCCCCATGACAAGAATGAACCCTTTCCCCTCCATAGACGTCTCACGCTTAAACACCTTGTTATCCCTCATGGTCAAAATGCCCCCACCTTTTCTGTCAATCCCTCTATGAACCTAGCTAATATAGTTACTATCCCAAAGACTCTAACACTTAACAACATCTAGACTAACTAGCTTAGTCTCCTGCACACACAACATACCGACTTTTTTCTTGTGAATAAGTACTTCGACTTAATATCTCCGCCCAAACCCCTAATATTAATACTTATCAGCTTCATCAGAACAAATTCCCATCCTCACAAGTCGCTTTCCGCAACATTTCCACAACGCCAATTTCCTTTGCTAATCCCCATAATCTCAATTCTTCAATACCATTATCCAAACTCTTGATCCTTCTATTGCAATTAAAAATTTTGGTATCAGTAATTGAGTTAGATAATGTTGAGATGAGTAACCTTGATCTATGGCCTGATACATTACCGCGGCTCTGAATGGATCTCCATCGCTTTGAACTTGACTCATCTCGCCTCATTTTCCTTGAAGCACCGAACACAATAGGATCTAACGGTTCTTTGAAGCCACCCGATGAGCTATGATCATAACGCACAAGAGCCCCCTCCACTGCCCCGAACACCTCTTCTTCCACGCATTTTGATTCCGCATTCTGGGTTTTGGCACCTGCAGCAGGAAGAGTAACCACCTCCCCCACTTTACTTGCCTCCTCCGTACACCTCCCCCACACAGAACGCACGACGCCACCTTCTGGATCTGCCATTGCCGCGGACGCCTAGCCATCGTCGTCATGGGGAGCTGTCAAACTCTCCCCCACTGCGCGAGCCTCCTCCGTGCAGCGATCCCTACAGTGGGACTCAAAACCCGCTCCAAAGTTGCTACCTATAGCAACCTCGTCACCCACCTTTACAGCTCCTTCTTCACATAGTAAAACCCCACACGAATCGTAGCCATGGTTCTCCACCTGCACCCGAGACTTAGCCAAAAGCACGTCCAAACCAAGTGCAAGCTCGCCGCCGGCCAACGAGTTCACCCTGCCAACTCATCGCCACACAGTGCCTCCACCATAGTTTCTGAAAGGGGAAAATTATGTACGTAATTATCCTTCTCCATGCAACATCCTCGCGTACTGCCTCTGCCAACCGCCACCTTCTGCTCTTTTGTCAAAAGTGGCTGGTCAACCTCACACGACCTTTGCCTAGCTACTAGGGTATCATGGAGGACGACATTATCCCTACAGCGGACATTCACCATTGTCCCCTCCATGGCACCTTCATTATCGAAGAAATCCTTACAAATATCGATTGATTTCAGACTATCACCAACCCTTGTTTTCATTATTGAGCTCGCTTCAGAATAATCATCAACCTTATACCAGCAACTGGATTTAGCACACTCCACGAAGGAACTTTCCTCCTTTAACGAGACTTGATATAGTGTACCGTTGATCCAAAACTCTTGACAGACCTGGACTTTGGAAGTCACTGCTACTCGGACTTTTAAACGGGCATACTCTATACGTTGGATGCTAATAAATTTGATTGGAATATAACGTCACAAAAGTTTAAACAATTGGACAAGATTAATATAAAAAGTATCTCCTTAAATAGTATTTTAATTACTAAATTAAATCGTCTATATTTAACTAATCTAATTATAAATAACTAATATTAATATAATATGTAACTCACATTAATAAATCATTTAAAATGATAGAATTTCTAACCTAAAATACCAACATATAATCCTCTCATTGAAGTAAAATGCTCTAATTTTTTTTAAGTCTCACACAGTAGTACTGGGTTGGGTTAGTCCTGTTATGCAAAACAATGTAAAATAATGTTATATATATGAAACTTTTTGACAGAGTTTATAATAATTATTCTAGAAGTCATTCCCAAAGATCATTTTTTCATTGGTTTGGATGTAAAAGTTTTACATTAACCATGCATAATTATTAAAGTATTCTTATTTTAAAATCACATATTTTAGAAATTAATGAATTACATTTGATTTATTATAATATAAATGATCTTCTTAGGAATAGCTTTTACTCAGCGATTCTTAATTACTATCGAAAGAAGTTTATTAATAAAAAATCTGTATTGGTTTTGGAAACTTTAGAAGATGAAAATACCAGTTTTGTTGAAATTTTAATGACAATAATAGGGATTTTTACAGTCCCAAAATGAAAGAAGAATATTTAAATTTAGATATAAAAATGCACTAGAAAGGCTTATTGTAGAAAATTATACAAAAAAAAATTGCAAGGAAGAGAAAACGTATCTAGAACACTAGCTCATGTATAGTCACTACTGCTAAGTTTGAGTACTACTTTGCTCCATTAATTATATTATATATTATAAATTATTATCATTTTATTAAAAAATAATAAAAAAATTACCTGCACATGTACACATGTATCTTAACATAATCTATGTCAAAATGCGTTACCTCATCACTTTACAGAGATAACAATATGTGATTAATTAACAAGTATCTTATTAATGCGAGCTTTTTTTTAAAAAAATTAAAATATTCGAAGAAAATGTTGATTAAATTGGTATAATATGCACCGTTTTCTATAATAAAAGCATAAATTAAAGTATAAAATACACACATTTAAATGTCTTTTTTAGAAAAAAAAGTAATTGGTGGTATTCTTTGCTTAGGTTTATCACAAATGACTTCTGAAAGTCAAAGTGTTTTTTGTTTCCATATTCTATTGATCTGGTTTCATAGCTATTGGTGTAGTTCTTCCGTGAATTTGTTTGTTCTCTTTTATTTATATATTTTTATGTGTTACAAATTATTGATAAGGTTTAGAGTGTCTACGATGTTGAGACTCCTTTGTTATATAGAGATATTTAGTATGTTATAACTTTTAGATAAAAAAAAAAAATTAATTGAGCGACGGAGATTTTTTTATTTGATGATTTGAAAAGTATGATTTTTCTATTAATAATATTTGATTTTTTTAATTAACATAATTAAAGAAAGTTCATTTTTTAGTGATTAAATAATTAATAAAAATTAAAAATGCTACAACACACCTTTTAATGCACTTTGTTATTAACTTAACAATTTTAAAAATTTTAAATTTTATAAGTATCGCCTTTCTTTAATGTGTCCCTCCTAAATTTTAATATATTTTAGTCAAGCATAGAGTGTCTATAGAAAAGTGTGTTAGAGAGTGTATTCTCATAATGCTTTAAATATATGCAAATTTGGTTTAGTAACAAAAAGAGATAAAAAAAAGGATATGTAACTTAGTGCCCTGAACAAGCTAGGGCCATTAAGGCCTTTACCTTAAGCCTCTTTATTTATTTTTTACTTTTTGTTTCTGCTTTATATTTTTTTAAATTAACATACAATTTAAAAAAGAAAAATTAAAGTTCTATTATTTTATTCTTTTCTTAAATTTTTTGATACTTTTTATTGTAGTGTTTTATTTTATTTGTTATTATAAAAATTGAAATAAAAGGTATGAGTTTAATTTTAGAAAATAAGAGAAAAAAGTTAAATTGAAATTAAATTAGTTCGGATGTGATGCTGTTGATAAATTTATTGTCATTTATAAAAAAATATGAAAAGAACTTCCATTGATGGAAAAGTAATTGAACAATTAATTACAGTTAATAATGTAAGAAACAGAATAGTCTCATCTTCATTAGAAAAACAGCTCTACAAAGAATTAAGTGAGAATAATTTATAGAATATAATGTTGAGGATAATAACATGTTAACTGTATTGTTTTAAAAAATATTTATAACTAAGGGTATCTGTACATATGAAACAAAGAAAAGAAAATATTTAATTATAGCAAATATTATGATTACATGACAATATAGAAGAATAAATAATTTATATAACATTAGTTTTTAAAAAGTTCTTAGTCCTAAAATTTCTAGATTCAGTCATGATTAAACTATAAGTAAATAAGAAAAAAAAAAAACAGAACTTAAATTTATAACAAAAGAACGAAAAATATCTTTGAATTTTTTTTTTTTTTTGTATTTGCGTTTTTCTTAACTTGTTAATACTTGATTAAAGATGGATGAATTAAGCATATAAAAAAAGAAATGGGATATAAAACATTTAATGTTCACACCTCATGGTCAACCTAGTTTTTATTTCTGTTCCGTCTGGAAAAGTGGAAAGGAACAAATTCATATGTACATAGACGTACTATGTGGCACGGAGAAGCATGCAATTAAAATCGTAGTTTAGAAGTAACGGGTAGAAACTTGAGTGAACAAGCAAATGAGTTGTTTGGCTGACATCAACATTCTAGGTAATTTGGTTAAACCTGCTTCATTTGTTTACAGTCCAGATTGAGAAGCTCGTCCACCCGACAGCCAAATTGAGTTGATCAAGCAATTAATCTCCTACTTTTAACGCAACTCGATACTATCTTTCCATGCATGAGTATCTAGGAAAATATTTCATAGATTAATTATTACAAATTAAAGTTACCTCATCATTTCAAAATAACTCAATCTAATTATTTTTTATTATTTGTTTTTATTTTATCCTCAAAATTTATTCTTACTCTTTTATAATTATTTTTTGATTTTTTACTGATTTGAATATAGAGATGCTTTGACAGCCTCCTTTAACTCTAATAAAATTGTAGGTGTACTCCATAGCATCAGGATTGTAAAGAGAAGAGGTTAATGGGTTTTCAAAAATAAATAAAAAGTGTTTAATACTCAAGGGCAAACTAAAGATATGTAAGTTGAAAGGGATAAAAGAAGAGCAAAAACTTTCCTCATCGAGCTAGTCTTGGTGCTAACAGTCAATAAGATATATGTAATATCCAAAAATATACATTGTCTAGCATACAGTAAATTTAATAAAGGAAAACAAATTTTAAAATAAAGTTTACGATCTTTCATATACTTTTGTACATGTATTCGTATTTGTTCATGTACATAGGACAATCATTACATGTCATAACATAACAAGAAAAATAAGGATAAACTAGTAAAAATAAATATTATAATATACTTAATACATGCAAAAAGAACAAACCGTATTAGTCATTCATAAGAATTTATTTAAAGTATAACATATAAAGTTTTAATACCAAAAATACTATTCATACAAATCGCACATGGATCTATTTTCAATCATAATCATTTTTAATTCATTTCAATCATACATACTTCATTTCAGTCATATGAATGAACATATATAGATTCATATGCAATCTCGGTACCTTGATTTCTTTTCAATCCCCAATACTCTGATTTCATTTCAATCATATGAATTGCATATGTACTCATCATTCAATCATATCACATATCATATCAATTTAACTGTATTAAAGCATATAGATACACATGAAATCATGATACCTTGATTTCCTTTCAATCCCTAGTACACGTGTTTCATTTTAACCAAAATGATTATATACGAACATATAGTTCAATCATCACATATCAGATCAATTCAATCGTACTGAAACATATAGATACATATATAACCATGGTACCTTGATTTCCTTTCAGTCCCCAATACAATGCTTTCATTCAAACCAAAATGGTTACATATGAACATATAATTCAGTCATCACACATCATATTAATTTCCTATCAATCCCCAGTAAGCTAGTTTTATTTGAACCAAAATGACTACATATGAACATATAATTCAGTCATCATATCAATTTAATCATACACAACCATATATATTTAACAGTTCACAATTCACAATATTCAAAATCATCTCTTATCTATGAAGCTATCAATATCAAAGTTTATACTATGTATATAATTAACCAATTTATCATAAATCATCTTTGTAATAAAAATTGGAACTCATAAGTAAATCATTTCACTTTCAAAACTCCTAACCTGAGTTACTATTGAAAAAATTAAAACTAGCTTCCCTTACCTGAGATGATGATTTCCAAAATAGTTCTCCAATCCATACAGAGACATTAATCCAATCTCGAGGGATATAGAACAATCCAACAAAACCAAATTTTAGTATAATCTTAATTAAGTTGAGATAAACACTTTTCTCAACTGTTCCTAGCAAGATTGATGACAAAAGCTTAAGAAAAAGCAGATAACAAAGGATTTTTAGAGCAAATAAGAATTTATTCTGTTTAAAATTCTGATCGAATAAAAATGATCTCCGACTCCTTAGCTACTACATGGTGTGATCAGATTTTGGAATAAATGAGCTATAGAGCAAATATCTAAGGGAGAAGGGACAAAGTTGAGAGAGAGAGAGAGCCATGGTTGTGGTGGTGGGGGGGGGGGGGGGGGGGGTGGGATCGTTATTTTTTTTCCATTTTTTTTTTTTTTGTTGGCATAATTCTCATAACAAACAACAA
>Ga0099825_1009710_pt1 | contig 10832 bp, 9 predicted proteins | sample SiratroredBW_FD_76838 | JGI IMG/M metagenome (GOLD analysis project Ga0099825, IMG submission 76838) | Root nodule microbial communities of legume samples collected from California, USA - Siratro red BW | ecosystem: Host-associated > Plants > Roots > Nodule | place: USA: California | collected...
AAATATATAAAAAAAAAAAAAAATAGATATACAAATAAAAAAAAAAAAAAATATATATATATATATATATATATATATATATATATATATATATATATATATAAGAAAAACAGATAGAAAACCAAATATGAATATCAACATCATATATAAACTACTACACTAAAATCAAATTTTTCAAATATATCAATACATAATCACAAGTCATATTCAATCTCACTTTTATCAAAATCAATATATAGATATTAATGTACTAATTCAAGTATTATTCCCCCACTCAATTCAAGTAAGTAATTAGACAAAATCAAACAATCAAACTCATTCAGTATTTAAGGACCAACCAATTCAGACCTGCAAGTAAAACTTAAACATAATCAAAGATTTGTATATTCAAATCTTCTATCCTAGAATTCTAAGTTCTTACATTTTATTCACAATTTTATCATTATATTTTTAATTTCTAATTTATATATTTTACAAAACAATTAAATGTTTAACATATGCTATTGTGTTAAAAGGAATTTTAATAAAGAAAAGTTCATTTTTAGTTTTTCAAAACACAATTGCACTATGTCATTAGACACTTAATTAACTAACACAACAAGTAAAATTTAAATAAGATAATAAGACGTTTAAAATAAACACTAATAATAAAATGTAAGAAACAATAATAGTCTAGTGTGATAATAGTAAAATTTATAACTGAAGTGTGTGTATATTATAATATAATATTTTTATTTACCTTATTATCACATTGTATTAATAAATTGGACAACATGAAAAAATGTTAAATTTTATTGCATGTTGGTTTTACTTACATATACAGTTTATATATCAAACATATAAATTGTATAGTATTTGTCTGATGATATTTATGGATAGTAAGTTTATACAAAGTTAGAAACATTTTTTTCTGATGAATATACAGCTTTTTAGGGATATTCTGTTTGAATTCTTCACCACTTTAATAGAATGTTTGGAATCCAACACTTTATATAATAAATACCTTAATATATATTATTATTTTGTTCAAAAGTGATTCAATGAACCAATATTTTAATCTCCACTATGAGTATTATATTATATATATTGAAAACTAAGGTGGTTGATATAACTACCGTACCTTTATTCCGTTTCTGATCCCAACGAACTAGTGGAATCTAACTTATGTGTCAACTTATAAAAGGTTTTTCCAAATAGAAAATTATAATCCTACGCAATATAAAATTGACACAAAAATAGTGACTTAGTGGGGTTTTCTTTTTCTACTGTTTTTTCTAATTCAAGAACTCAAATCTAAAATTTTAACTTAATTCCATTTTAATATATATATATATATATATATATATATATATATAATATAGTTTATCAAATTAACGTTCAATTTGTGTTAATATATAATTACTCTCTAAAAAAATTCAAAGAATAAAATATTTAATAGAAATGTAAAATAGCCCTCTATTTTTCCCTTTAAAATTCAACAATCAATATGTTAACTTTCTTTTTCCATGTTCTTGTTTGTGAAAAATCATTGTTTCTTCTTTTTATGAAGTTATAAACTTTAACAACAATAATGAGAATCAAATTGAATTTATCCATAGACATCCTTAAATATTTTTCTTCTCTTTATTTAGAGTTAGTATTCATGATCATGCACCCTTCTCAAGTTACAAGCAATAGAAAGAAAGAAAAAAAAAGTGTAATTGTTTGGATCCAACCTTTTCTTGAAATAACTTTTGGTCAAAGGACACAAAGCATTACTAGTCAATGCATGAACCTATATTCTTGAAATCTGAACCCGCCCATTAGTTATATTTATTTTATGTAACTTCATCTGAAGGATATAATAATTACCTTATAATAGTTCGTAATAATTTAAAATTCAAAGCCCTAAACTCAAGCAACTAAGCATAAATCATATATTAATGATGGCTGCTAGATATGCTTACAAATGTATTAAAAAATGTCGTTTTGGTCAATAATTTATATTAAAAATATTGATAAATATATTGAAAGTATTGACTATAAAGTTCTAATAAGTGGTTAAAGTCACCTGTTAGGTTGGCCCATGGCCCATCATATCAAATCCAGTCAAGCCCATTTTGACCAAAATCTGCATAACTCACAAACTTGTGCCTAGAACTAATATATTATTCATTTTGAGTGCTACCAAAGTATATATGGTCAAACATCTCAAAAAAAAAAAAATTTAAAATACAAAAAATATTTTTTTTCATAAGTTAAAATCAACTTATCTATAATTTAATTTACAATTTTTTTCCATATAATTAGTTTATTTAAATTTTTACTTCTATATAAATCAATTTTAATGTATAGAGATTTTTTACTGTTTTTCTTATAAGTTTCTTTTTTTTTTTTTTCAAACAAATCAAGTTTACTTGAATTTTTAAACCTTTATGTGTGTTTGAGTGAAATTTTTTAAAGAGTAATATATTATTTAGGCAGAGAGTTTAAAAAAATTGAAATTCTACAAATTTATGAGAGTAGTTTGATTATATAGAATTAGATAATTTTACTTGAAAGTAAAACTTAAATTTCTTCACATTTTTTATTTAATAATGATTGAAATATTTCTATTTAAACCCTAAAAAATAAAAACAATTAAAATTTAGTGTATTTAAATTTCTTGGTGAAATTTCTCATCCATTCAATTGACATTGACATTGGACACCAAAAGAATCTCTCTGGAAAAAATCTTGTTGCAGTGAGATGGTAGGGACCGGTGTTGACAAAGTATCTCTCATATTTAACGCTACTATAGACATATATAACTCAAACATGTGACCATGAAACAACTTGTGACCATTTATTCATATGCTCAATTGTCTTCAAAAGTCAGAATAAGTGCACAAATTATGCAGAAAAAATAGCTATTCAAAATGGTTTTCTGTGTAGTAATCAACTGCAAACTTTCACATATAATTGTGCCCCTTTAACATGTAATTAAAAGTTTGATTTTCAAGTTAGGTAACATTTGTTTAGAAAAGTCATTCTCTTAAATAAATTATAGCATACCAGGATAATTTGTCTGACTTTGAAATAAGAGATGCACATTTGAAATTGGTTCTGCACTTGATAAACGTGGGACAGAATTTTCCATCCTTTTCATCTATTCACACAGTGGTTGATGTTGTGAAGGATTAAGTGTCTTTCAATAAGCAGTTTAAGTAATCACATTCAATAGTAAAGTTCACTTTGAAACTGAAGTTAAAACCAACTTTAGTAAGGTTATAAGCTACTTTAATAACATAAATCATATCCATTTAAGATCCTCTGTCAAACATTCCCTTTAGAACTTTTTTAATCTCTTTTCACTATGTGTTATTTGCTTCAGATAAGTCCATACAGAAAAGGATAACCAACCACATCATGGCCATTTGAGACTCTCATTTAAGTTATAACACTGTTGCTGCTATCAAGTTTGGATAAATCTTCACATGACTCAACATTTCCTCATATAAAACTAACCAAAAAAGAAAGATAATCACACAAAGAACTGTTCTGATATATATCTTATATAATGTGTACTTTACAACTATTGTAAGATAATCTATTGTAAGATAAATCACGTTGTTATCTAACATATACAAGAGGATAGGTATAACGTGTGATTGAAGAACCTGAACAAGCAAAACTGATACAAGCTAACAAATTGAAACGACAACTTTCTTTCGTAGATATGTTTATACAGTTCAATCAAAGTGGGAGAAAAATAATGCACTTGATCAGTGGTTTTGAAGCCAATCCTGGATTGCTGAGCGAAGAGCACGATTGGGAACAAGATTGTGATGTGCAAGCTTACTATTAGTCATTGGTGAGTTATCATTACCACCATCAAGCCATCCTCGTATAGCCTCAGCTTCATAAGTAAAACCATCTGCAGCTACATGTGGATCTCGCATGACTTCCTGCAAAGTAGGAACACATGCAGGGAGGATTTTCTTAGATAGCAGTTTTATATTCAAAGATATATCATTCCATTGATTGGAAAATATCCTGCCAGAGAAGAAAATAAAGATATAAAGAAGGGATTTGACTCTAAAGTGAGAAACTCACTTTAGAAGTAAAATAAGCAATCTCAGCCACGAGAAAATTTCCAGTTGATATTTCAATACATCCATGATTTGTTATGCATGTGTACGTAATATTCATCACTAGTTTTCTGATCATCCACTGAAACTACCTACTTTATCCTATAAAATGAGTCCTTAACTTTAGAGGTGTGGAATCCTAAAAAGGGAAACCCTGTGAATCTGTTTCTAGCATTTGAACCCATGACCTCAAGGACTAGGGCAGAAATCTTTTGCAAGTAAAAATACAAGCTTGAAAATTTTGGTCAACTTTGAAATGAAATGAGAATTGGGATGAGTTTCATTTCCTTAGACAAATGTTCAATGGGGCAGAGATTCTACAACAGCAAGAGGGCATCACATTTTAAAACCCAAAACTCAGAAAACAAAGGTAGACAGAGCTAGTTACCTGGAAGATTGGGCAAATAAAATATGAAGGAGGTTGTGAAAGTCCTTCAGAACTTAGTCCAAAGGAGTTTGTGCCTCCAGAAGAAACCCTCATTGCATCAAGTATCCTCCAGACATCAGAATAAAGATCTGGCCGGCTCTTTCGGTTCATATCGCAACATCTCAAAGCCAAGCGAGCCAATTGTTCAGCCTGCACAAATGGCCAGTCTCCAGCCAAAGGATCCAATAGTGACTTCAACTTTCCAGTATCTAATGCATATTTCACTTCCTTTGTTATTCCCAAGGCTGGTCTCCCAGTCAACAATCTCAACAATATGATTCCAAACGAATAAACATCTGACTTTGGAGTAAGTTCCCCTGAGGCAAGAAATTCAGGATCCATGTAGACAAATGTTCCCTTTGGGTCAGTTTTCCAAAACTGTGTAGACTTGCTACTGGAACCTTCACAGTTTGATAATATACGACATATTCCAAAGTCACTAAGCTTGCTAACAAGGTTTGCATCAAGGAGAATGTTGGAGGGTTTCAAGTCGCCATGCACTATGCTGTGAGGTTTACTGGAATGGAGAAAGATGAGGGCAGAGCATAGTTCAGCAGCAATGCGAATTCGAGTCTGCCATGATAATGGAGGGGTATTGTTCTTGCAGGCAAGGCGGTCTTCAAGGCTTCCATTGGGTAAATACTCATAGACAAGAGCCCATGCATCTGGGCAGGCTCCAATGAGTGTGATAAGATTGGGATGCCTTAGCTTGCTCAACACATCAACCTGATACAAAACCAAAAGTGGGGTTAAAATAAATATCCTTTTTACAAAAATCTAGCTTATTAAGCCTTCATTCATACCTTTAGATACAAGATTGATCATATATTATTATACCAAGAACCAACAAACACAAGTTTCAAGAAAACATGCAAAACATGGGAGTTTGGATTGTAGGAGAAATTATAAAGTCTGTTAACTTTTTGCTGCTAACTCTTCTCAGTTTTTATTTTCTGATATCAATTACCTAAATGTAATCTGCAGGTTACAAGAAAGATCGGTTAAGGCCAAATTTATTTTATTCTTGGAGTTTCACACAGGATTTTTCAGAAGTGCTACATCCAGCACACCAAAAATTTATTGATGATTAGGATAAGATGTTTAAACTATATCACATAAAAGTCACCACCTCACCTCCTGTTGAAACTCCAAGGGTCCTTGCTTGCTGTCGGAGTGCAACCCTTTTATAGCCACCTCAGTGTAACTCAAGACACCTTTAAATATACTTCCATATCCACCTTCTCCAATTTTTAAGGATGGATTGAAGTTATTTGTTGCTTCTTTAATCTCTGAAAAAGAGAATTCTGAGAACAATTGAGGGACATGGGAGCTTGAGGCCTCTCCTTGCTTTTTCCTCAATTCTTCAGCCTCTCTCAATGCATTATCACGCTGAATCTGCAATTCCTCTCGTTCATTCTTGTAGCTCTGTAACAGATCCACAGCAGATACAATCTTCTGCTCCAGCTCCTTTATAATAAGTTCAGATGATGCAATCTGACTCTCCAGAGACGCCTTCTGATCAAGGGCGAGGCGGAGTTCTTCCCTAACTTTGTCCCTCAGGCTCTTTGCATTTTCAAGTTCTTCTTTTTCTTTCCTAAGTTCTTCCTCTGCCAATTTCCTCAGGTTCAACTCCTCCGCATATAAGCTTTCAGAAACTTTAGCCTGTCAATTGGGCAGTTCAAACATTTATAAGGATTAGAGGTGGTATCAAGCTGCAACATTGGCGTATCACTAGATAATACAACTTAAAATGATTCCTATTGTTAGGAACCCAGATTAGAAAATAGAAGAAAGAAAAGAGAGATCATATTTCCTGATCACAAAGGATATGGAAACAGTGGGGATAACTCTCCTCCAAGGATTTTCCCTTTTACAAACAACAGATGCTCAATTTACAAATGAAACAAATTTGAATGAACATCCTCCCCCTTCAGTTCTATTTATTTTGTTTAGTCACTACTTTAACTAACACTCTTTTGCCCAATGTCACAGCACTTGTTCATTCAATTGATCATTAGCACTGATTAATGTTGCTTTGTACTTTCTCCTTTCTTGCTTAACTAGGGACTGATAAGTGATTTCTCACTGGATACAAACAATTGACAAACCACATTATAACATGATCATCTACGTATTGAAGAAGTAAAATAAGCACTCAATAACCAAATAATTACCTTGCGTATAGCTTCAATGGCTTCTTTTTCAGCTTTCCTACGCCTTACAGTTTCTTTATACGCAGTTAGCGAAGCATCCTCAGCCTCAGCCATAGCCTGTTGAAGCTGGCCGTAGATAGTATCGTCTCCACTGTCCTGGTAGTGTTCAATCATTTTTTTTTTAAATATCAGCATACAGGTTGGGAATTAAAACTCTTTTCCTCATTGCCAATTTACAAAGTAAAAATGCCTCATCAATTGCAAAACTTTACAATGCAAAAAATATGAACATGCTCAGTCATTGCTGAAGTAGAAAATAACATTTGTGCGTACCACTGTACTAGAAGGAGATGAATGATGAAGATCCTCTATAACCAGCTGACTCAAAGTCAACTCTAATGCATTCTCACTGCTTTCAGTAATCAATTTTGGCGTCAAAGCTAGCTCAACTGCACTGTCAGAGCATGTTGACAAGCCAGAAGGACTCATCCTTGACAGCCTATCTGATTCATCAGAACTTACTTCTGTGCCCATCCTGTCACGTGGAGTTGAAAACCCCTCAGTTTCTTCTGGAGAAGAAACAGCCGGAAAGCGTGCTCCATGTCCATCACTGGCAGACCTTACTCTGCGTAAAAGCTCTAATGCAGGATTCGTTAGATTTGCTCGGCGTTCTTGCCCCAGTGTAACAGACTGTGATCTAAAAGTTCTCACAGAGTTTGGCACTTGCTGAACCAAAGGAGATGCAACCTCTACATTACCTTCATTCAAACCGTGATCCCTGTGTTAATATGTTGCATCAGTACCAGAAATGATGTAATCCAAGTGCAATGACACCATTGCAGGGATGATTTTAACACAATAAGACCATACAAGTTAGTTAAATCAAGAACTGGATACTATTTTCTATAGGGGAGATTCATCCTAACATTTACAGGCTACATGATTACAGTTAAAAATAAAAAACTGAACTACAAGGAAATAAATATAAAATAGAAACTTAGATAATGAAATGAGAAAAAAAAAAAATGTGATTAAACATAGTATTCCCAGGACTACAAACCTTCCTTCTTAATTACGTTTATTTTTCATAAGACATTATATACATGAATGTCAAAATACATCAACCTTTTCGGATTTCGCATACCTTGTATATATAAGGTGCCCTTTGCAGATAAACTGTATGTGACAAGAAGCTGGAGCTTGTTTACACACATAGATGGCTTTCTTAGATCTAAGGTCCATCATTCTCCTGCAATGTTATGCAAATAAGCTCATTGAAACATAATAGTTATTTCATCACATATAAAAGTTGGGAAATTATCAAAAGATATAACTAGTTGATCGTCAGAACAAACAAAAGAGAGCATAGTTTCTGCAAAATTACATTTGGATATGGTAAAGGAATTTGATAGCCTGAGACATCCAAAACACTTCGGGAGACTAGAATCAAATTGGAGAGGTATAGATCCAGCTAAAATGGTCACTGAACTAGATCAAATAAAATTGGACGAAGGAATGAATAAGCTTCTCCATAAGCTAATTTGTAGAAGCTCTCATGTATATCTTCCCTGAATTCTTATTTTAACTTGTGCATAAGTTAATTTTAGCTTATGAAGAAGTTCATTTCATTCTTTTCTTCTTTTTATTTTTCTCTTCTAAAAGTGCTTCTGGAGAAGCTTATCCAAACAATTGTGATTCACATAGATTCCACCCCAGAAAGTATGGCTATTTGCATGCTGTCCACAAATATAGCAATTTATTTATCTTATTCCTTACAAAAATAACCAGCATACCATCTTCAATGCTTTTTCCACTATCATCATCAAATTTTGGATAAAAATGAACACAACATTGATGTGGTTGGGGAGGGGGTTTATTCGGTTTCTTACCTATTATAGTTCTTATCTGATGCTGCTCCCATTACAAGCTTTCGGATGTCATGCTGAGAGACAAGCTCTATAATTCCTTTTTCAATGCTATCCATTTCAATGTGCAGTTCTTCTGCTTGCACCTGTATCAGGAAAGTTATTAGTGCATATCAAATAACTTTCTAAATACACATGCACATAGAATTACAATAGTTACCCCCATCCGTCGACAGATTTGAAGATATTCGTTCAGAGTCCTATGCATGTCTTGCTTTTCTTTTTCCCAGTATGCTTGAACCTGCTCCTCTTGTAGTGCACTTGCGGGGAATTTACCTCCCACTATGAACAAGAAAATGGATGTTTTAGACCATGATCATGTGTGAATGAAAAATACAGCAGTTCAGAGGAAAATTACAACAGTTACCATATATTAAACCCAAAGTTGTTTCCTGATAATAACTACCCTAGTAATTAGCCAATACAACTAATGGTCAATTTGACAACTGCCACTCAACAATGTCTTCAAGTTCAGACTTTAAAACTCAAAGAACATGAACATATGGATCATGGATCTTATAACTAGATTTCTGAAGTTTCCCTGTTTATTTCATGACCCTTATTTGGTTCTAATTTGAAATCACCAGATCATTTCTAATTGGCAGTAGTGAGTGCACTTTAAAGTGCACCTCCCAATTTTAGAAGGGTCAAATCCATTGTAAATCAAGCAGTTACACTGACCCCAAGTTGAGGTAGTTTAGCTGATAGAAAATTTCATGATAAAGAATCAGGCAATTTAAGGAATCAAAGAACAAACACATATAGAGAAAAATAGTATATACATACGTAGGGGGATCATTGTGGCACGAACATGAACATAAAGAATGCAAATCCTCTTTCCTCCGGAGTGTTGTATTGCCCATATCAGATTTAATCTGCTCTCCTTCACTTCTTTTGTCACAGCAACATAGATTGGCTGATCAACCACACCTGGATTAGGCTCCTCCGAACTTTCCCCACTAGCATCAGAAGGTGACCTCACAGAACCCATCCTTTGTGTTGTTGCAGGCACAGGACTCACCACAGCCATGCTAGGAAATGCAGTACTACAGTTGAACCCCTAAAAAATAAATAAGAACCTCAACTTTGTGTTTCTTTCTCCCAAAAAATCTCTCTCAAAAATTGGTTTTTATCTCTAAATAATACACAAACACCCCCATCCCCACCCCAACTACCAAACCCAAAAAATAATCATCAACAACTCTCTATCTATCTATCTCTATCTGCCAAGAAAAAGTTCAACTTTTTCACAACAATTGGTAATAAGCTCTATATTTCTCATTACCAATAACAAACCCAGACATTAATCATCAAAATCTCTCAAACCCAACAAAAATTCTTTCTCTGGGACTCAGCAAACCCAACAAAACATCGAAATTTTCTCTGTCTGCAAGTTGCAAACAGGATGCTCAAGAAAACTTTCACCCTAATAACGGACACAGAAAACAAAAACAAAAACAAAACAAAACTTAACCTTAACTCCTTGACTCTATCCCCAGCACAATTCACAGATTCTCACACGAACTCATTGTTGTGGGAAAGGCAAGCCATGAAAATGATATAAAGGAGAAGGCTTTGATGGTGTTGTTGAGAATTTGAGGTAATATGACAGGAGGGTCTCTCTTAGTCCTTACCTTGAGAAAGTATGGCATGAAAAGAGTAACCTTGAGTTACCCTTCTCAAAGAAATTGTAGTTACAAGCTCTCCAAATTAATAAAGTTCGCAACAACAGGTGGAAAGAGAATCTACAATGTTGACTTTAAATTTTTAAGTAGAGAAATTATAATTTTGTAAACAACATAAGAAAACGCTACACATACGGCCAAATTATTAGGAACAACTGTAAGGAAGTGACAATTGGAAGAAAAAAAAGACAACTTTAGATAAGTATAATACGAGATCCAATGAAAAGAAAGAAAAATAAACAGAAATCATATAGAAAAAATCATAGAGAGATGTTCGCACACCTTGAGAATTTGTTTTTCTTTTTCTTTAGGATAGTTCCCCGTCCTAATTCACACCCATCACATGAATAACTTAACAGTAAGAATCCAACACATTATGAAAATAATGGAGGACACCTGTACAAATATAACTATCAATAAACAGCTAAAGCTAGCAGACGCTGATATCTGCAAACAAATCTATACTCCACAACAGTATAACAAACAGATTAGGAGAAAAAGACCCCAATACAAACCACCTCCTAAGAAAAGAC
>Ga0099825_1009712_pt1 | contig 10831 bp, 9 predicted proteins | sample SiratroredBW_FD_76838 | JGI IMG/M metagenome (GOLD analysis project Ga0099825, IMG submission 76838) | Root nodule microbial communities of legume samples collected from California, USA - Siratro red BW | ecosystem: Host-associated > Plants > Roots > Nodule | place: USA: California | collected...
CAAATTAAATTAAAAAAAAAAAAAACAGTTTGAAACGTGTTGCGAAACCACTCATTCTGCAACTTGTATACGGATCCGTAAACAAGTTGCGGAATGGGTGGTTCCACAACTCATGGGGAGATGTCCGAACGTATTGCGGAACCACGCATTCCGCAACTTGTTTACGGATCCGTATACAAGTTGTGGAATGGGTGGTTTCGCAATATGTTCGGACACCTCTCCATGAGTTGCGAAACCACCCATTCCGCAACTTGTTTACGGATCCGTAAACAAGTTGCGGAATGGGTGGTTTCGCAACTCATGGGGAGGTGTCCGAACGTATTGCGAAACCACCCATTCCGCAACTTGTATACGGATCTGTAAATAAGTTGCGGAATGCGTGGTTCCGCAACAAAAACAGTTTCAAAATAACCCACCCCCAAATCGTAAATCCCACGAAATCTCCCCAAATACACTACAAATCTTATAATAGATGATACCTACCTCAAATAATTGTAAAATGTAGTGTTAATCTTGGATTTCGGATTGAAATAAACACTCCAATCACTGCTCGGAATGAAGAGAGGTGCGTCGCAGTGAAGAGTTACAGAGATGGTGGAAGGAGAAGAAGTTTTAATAATTAGGGTATAAGGGTAAAATGGTCCGCACAATATAAAGTGAAGGGTATTTTTGTCCGTTTCTTAAGTTTCGGAGGTGCCCAAAGAACCATTTGGAGGTGCAGGAAGAAGCACTCTAAAATGAGATGATTTTCAAATTGTACAATTCAAAGTATATTTTTAAGGAAATTGGTTTTCGGATTGTGCAATCCGAAAGCTTTAACTTTTGACTTCAAATCTTGCAAGTTTCTAAAGTTTTTTATTTTTTTCCACTTAATGTATTTGACTTTCAGATTGTACAATCCAAAAATAATTTAAAATAAAAAAACATGTTTCTGAATTGTACAATCCGAAAATCAATTTAAAATGTATAATAACTTTCGGATTTTACATTTTGAAAGTGAAATCGTTTCAAAAAATGCTTTTAGATTGTAGAATCTCAAAGCTATTTTAAATTTCGCATTGATTTTCAAATTGTGTAATCTGGAAGCATGATTACATTTACAATTGTTTCTGAATTACACAATCTAGAAGTCCTTGCAACATTTGTGGAGGGTAAAATTAGGTTAAAAAATTTATTTTAAGGTAAAAGAGTATGTTCACTTTTAGTATAGAGGTACAGGAAGAAACAGTCTAATATGTGTTCAATTTAAAAAATATGGGCCAACTTGGTCCAATTTTGTCTTACTAGGTGGACCATTTACTTTTTTACACCCTCATGATTTTTTCCTGCACCTTTGTGTAAGTGTTCTAAAATCTTATGGTTGGAGTGTGCAGTAATATGTTTTGAATTACACCTTCCAAATTTGTGGATTATGTAATATAAAGTATATTATGTAATCTATAATGTATTTTTCACGTAATTCATAATACATTTTTAGATTATACAATTTTAAATATACTTTTAAATTATATAATCTAGAATATATTTATAGATTATACAATTTAAAATATATTTTTAAAATTTAACAATATATTTTGAAACATATTTTTAAAATCTAAAATTTTATTCTGAAATGTATTTTTAGGATAAAACAATGTATTTTGAACTGTAAAATTTGAAATATATTTGTAAATTGTACCATCTAAAATTTTTAGATTATATAATCCATAATATATTTTTAAGTTTCAAATTATAAAATTCAAAATATATTTTTAAATTATATAATAAAATCCATAAATGTATTTTAAATTATACAATCTATAATATATTTTGAATTGTACAATTTAAAAATGATTTTAAGTTTTGAATTACACAGTTCATAATATATTTTGTATTGTATAATTCAATATCTTTCCGGTCTGAATAATTTGATTTTTTTTTTTACATCTCATATAGGTGAAGGAAGAAAGTACAGAGGTGGTAAAAGAAATAATCCAGGTTGGCTATTTCTTCTTTTCTTTTCGTACCTCCTTTTGTGTTTTGTATTTTTTTTTTTTTATATCTTTCTACAAATTAATTTCTAAATAATTATTCAAAAGTACCTTATCAATATTTAAACACATATAAATGGACAAGTAGTTGAAAAAAATCAAACTTGATAAAAGGCTTCTAGAGTCATCCCAACACGTTATCTTTCTTTTCTATTATTGTTATTGCTGGTTATAGCATTATGCTTTGTCACACCAATTTGTTAAATGTTTTGTTGAGTTAGGCTAAGTTGGAGTCTTTAGTGCATGTCAATAGCCAAAAATTATTGTACCTTCACAAAGGACTTCACAAGTATACAAATCATTACATGTGTGTGGTGTTGATTATGTGTGCGACTCCTGCACCACCCTAGGTGGATATGCTCCCATTCCTTTGCAGCAATTTATTTTGCACTTTTCTTTTTATTTTTCATTTTGCAATTAATTAATGTTTGCTCCCATCATGTATATTAGTATTGGGCAGTGAGTTGTATAAAATAGATTAAATAAATTTATGTGAATAATTTTGAAAACATAGAATTAAAAAAGTATAATTTAGAAAAAATGAACCGACATCCACCTACTTCCCCTACCACAAGTCAAGAATTATGGAGGACAGATTATATCCAGGGTCAGCATCATAACATGTGCAATCTAATCCAACTTGTAAGATAGTTAAGCAGAGCATGTTATCTCTATAGTTAAATCAATTACACTCATATTTATATAGTATTCAATTTTTCTTGGACTCTTGTATTATTGAAGGACCATATTAAGGAAGAAAACATGTTATAAATTTAGTTTGAAACTAAACCAAACTAACTAACATGGACTAAATTAGAATGCATGGTTTTGACGGCAATAGGGTCCATTTTTTCTTTTCAATGAAAACATAAAAATCTGAATGTCAGGTTATGTTAGAAAGATGGTCCTTTCTGCGGGCTTCACGCCTCTGTTGTGTCTATGTGCCAACTTGTTCCTTCGTGTTGTCAATTGTTTGATTTTCTCTTGCTGCTGCTGTGTCCTGACCACTTCTGTTCCCACCATTTGTTTCTTTGTTTCTCACCATCACCAAGGAGGAGTTTGCCTGTTTGGATATTCCATGTTTCAATGATGTATGTGCAATTAATTGCTTTTATTTGGTTTTCCTGTTTCATTTCACATGTTACAAAATGAATCAGATCCACTGGTAGTGATTGTATCTCTGTCACTACTCACTAGTGCGTGTGTTGTGCTCATGATTATGCTGCAATTTTAAAAAGTTAGAAACAAACGTTTGTTCAAAAAATATAGTTTCAAATGTATTAAAATGCTCACAAGTCAACATTATTTAGAGTTTATTTTACATGTTCAATTTTAGTGATTTCATGAATGCAAAACAAGTTCAATTTTAGTTTATGGGGGTAAATGTATTGGTCCCCTGGGTGTGGTAAAGGTTAGTTTAGTTTTGCAGAAGAAATAAAAGTTTACTATATTCCATGCAAGAGACACACACCATCACTCACTCCAACAACAAAACAAGCCCTGCCAGATTCAGGATCAAAGCAGGCAAAGCAGTCCATTACTTAAATAGCCCACTTTTTTTGTCCTCTTCTTTTCATTTCTTGTTTCTACCAGAGAGTCTACGAGAGATAGATTCAAGAGCCGAATGTTTGGTCACAACATCATTAGTTCATTTTATGTCAAATAAAACATCTAAACACATAAGATTAGTTGTAATAAAACATTATTTGATAAAACCAATGACTGTGTAGACACAGGTTGGAGTTTCAGTATTTTTCAGTTGTTATTAAAATACGGGGGCACAACATGCATGGATAGGTATCGCTCTCAAATACCGAACAGGTTCACATTACGTGTCCAAATTTAACGCTTTGTCGAGTTGTTTGCATCTTGGTATTGTTCAAAAGAAGCAAAAAGGACACAGCCTTGTATTATTGTTATTCTGCTTTTCTAAACTTCGTTAATAGAGTGACAAAGAAAGAACATGAACCATGGAAACACCCAACTCTTTTCTCTTCTTTTTATGTATGCCTTATTCACTGCAAAAGCGAAAACACCCAGCAGAGACAGAGAGAGACAGAGGGGTCCTCTGTGGGAACTTTTCTTTCTTGCAAAACAGGCAAACCTTCTCTTTTTGATCTCGCCAACCAAAAATGTATGTTCACTCAATTCCATTCCTTTATCCATCTTTGACTGTCTGTACAGTTATTTAACCCCCACCCCGGTCAAATATTCTATTCCCTATACCCCTTTCTTTCTCTCCACAACCACAACAAAAGTCATCAAAAAAGAATATCTCTCATCACATGCCCTATGATGCATTTTACATCTACAACCAACTATTCTCACAATCTCTCCCCTCAATAAAAAAAAAAAAATACAAAATAAAGCATCCCCCCAGGGTTCACTTTTCATTCCATTTGCAATGGCTATGAGAAAAATTTAGCCATCAACTACCAAGGCCTCCTCTTTCCGAGACTTGAATTTAATTGTAGCACCAACAGCTCTGTTCAAACTTTAAAATCGCCAACATTTGCAGCATTCACTGACATGTCCTGATCCACGCCAAAGTTGGTCCCGTTTCAGTTCCAATTGTCTCTCTCCAACTATATCTATCATTTGTCCTCCACAAAGATTCTGTGTATGAAATCCCTAAACCTTTTGGAGTATAGCTTGGGATCAACGGCTGAGATGGAGGAGGGATCCACTTGCAGCGACTTGTATGCATGCTCTAGCTTTTTGCTTATATCATAATCTTGGAGAATGTCAATTATGCCAAAGTAGAGGATTACATCAGAGACCTCACCACCGCTCTCTGAAGGGGTAGAATTGCTACTTCCACTACCACTCTGCTGATCCACTCCACCTTTACACACTCTCTCAGCTCTCGCAGGCATGTTTGTTCCCAGTCTAATTAGAGGTCCCCTGGAATACCAAGAATCACCATAGTTTATACAAAAATTAGAATATAAACCAACCATCAGGAAGTGAACCCACAAATTTGTTCATTAATTTGGTTAATAAGGAATTTTATAGTTCACTTTATTAGATTAAATCCTAAAAGTGGAAACCCATCTGGTATCTATAGTTTAGAAACTTGTATATATTAATAAAACAATGACCATATTTTTATGTTACCTATATATATCTTCCAAGCTTCAAAAGTAACCACTGCTTTATGAATATCACAATGGCGGGTCAACTAACAACTAGCTTTGCAAAGAAGGTTTTGCCCTTCTGAGAAAAATCAAACGACCCCACCAGCATTTGTTGTCAATAAAACTACCTCTAATCTTGCCATGATAACTCAAGTCATTTTCTGTCCATCTCCACCAACAGAATCATATTCCAAAAAGGAGATAACTAACAAGTCACCTACTCCTAAATCAGAAATCGGGAGGGGCTAATTTATTTGCAATTGCTTTGTTTCTACATGACTTTGTGACCATATAGACTTACCTATTTGCATGCGTATGGGCCATATTGACAGTTTAAGACAGAAACATTTTGCTTCTGTTTGTTTTATGACTGGGCTCAGACAGACTAAGGGTCGAAGAACATGGCACATGCATGCAAAACAAGTCACAGAAGTGAAAGCTACGGCTACCAATGGGTGTAAGTATGAAGAGACTAATAAAGGTATATCCCCACTAAACCATCTCTGGTCACAAAATATTGCAACTTAGAATGGTCCATCTTTACCCGAACCAAACTCCATTAATTGACTTGGAATGGTCCATCTTGAAGCATTGAGGGGCTGGATTGGCATTCACATGACCGCTCAAGCTAATAATAGAACTGCACAAAGATCTCTAAAATCCCTAAATATTGTCCTTTTGTTGGGAATATATATGAAAAATTCAAGGAATTTATTCATCATGATGAAACAACAAAAACAATCAGATACTGTGGATAAAGGGTAAAGGGCATACCGGCCTATGGGTATCCACTTCATATCCTGTATATCATCATTTTGCATGTCTCTCTTGCCTGCCATATCCATAAATTCCACAGATTTTTTTACCTCTCCGACCCAATCAATAAATCCAAATGAAAAGAAACAGAACTACGAGGAAGTAAGAAGACGTGTACCTGAACACAACTCATTCGTTAAAGTCTTCACGTCATCAACTGAACTATCATCACGAAAATGAAGACCAATCAAAAAACTGTAATCCATTATTCCCTCTGCTTCCAAGAATTCACAGTCTCTATCAAGTTGCCTGAGCAGAAGTCATCGCAAGAGACCAACTTTAAGAGCATAAAAAAATGTTCAAAGCAAAAGCAATATGTAAAACCCCGGCAGCAGATTCTGTACCATTTTAGCTCTTGAAACCAAGACTGTTCCAGGCGGAAGACAAAACAAAGATCAAGGTCTTTAAGAGTGGTAGTCTCATCAATCTCCTCACGGGGTTTATCGGTTGTTCGACCATGAGAAGAACCTTTAAGGTCAAACCGCTTATGGATCCGATACTCGGAGCAAAATACATTGCCCATCACAATAAACCGAGTCTGTTTTTCACAGCATAATTTACAAGTGTTCATCTGGTTGTATTTTGTTACAAGTATTCACACAGTTCAAATAAGAAAAGTTGATACAAACCTTTTGACCTCCAATCGGTTTGACACAGTGAACCCCCAGAAATTTTGTTACGAGCGAATTCTTGTACTGACACACATGTTGATAGTAACTGGGAAGCATCCTGATGAGCACCTGACATGGCCAGCAACTAATTATTGAATGGTGAATAGCCACAGAGCTGAAAGTGAGACCTGACCTTACTAAATATAGGATTTATGGTTTTCTTTCTCATGAAATTGAATGCTTCTTAAAGTGTAGTTAAGGCTAGCAACTAACCTTGACTTCAGACTTCTTCAAGGTTTTGATAATGAAGCGGTCGTCCTGGGTGAGGTAAAAGAAGCTTCCACTTTTGCCAGGAGAAGACATCTCCCTCAGTGTGTCATTGCCGCAAATAGCAAGCATGTAATCCGCAGGATCTATTCCAAATAATTCCCTTAGATGTCTAAATTCCCACCAAGACATACCCATAATTAGTCCACACACCACCAATCAAATCAACTTCACAGAACAAAAAAAGAACATGTCCATTGCTGCTTACCTGAACACCACAGGACAGTAATCTTTCCACCTAAAGTCCACAGACTGATGAGGAGGTGTAAACTTAGACCCCTCCGGAGGGAACCTCGTCCAGAACTTCTCCTTCGGATCAAAATCCCCAGGCCTAAGCTCTGGCAGAACCGAAGCATGCTTTCCAACAGAGTATCTACACAAAAACATTCACTCCTCAGAGGGATGTATCTACTTAGATTAAACAAAGAATGTAGATAAAATCAAAGTAAAATACCTAATACCCAGTTGAAGATTAAGCATCAAATCATAATTCTTATGCCCTTTGGAAACAGTGTGACCAGGCTTCTTAACATCCCCATCAACAGAACCACAAGGACTCCTCTGCAACTGCACCTCACTCTCACACCCTGTGCCTCCTCCACCACCATAAAACACAGAAGCCTCCACAATGTCACAAGTGATATCCCCAGCCTCGCCATCGAGCTCCCAAATGCAAATCCTCGGAAAACTCACACTCTTCGTGTTGCTGTTGTTATTGTTGTTGTTACAACACTCATCCACCGACACGCGTTTCTCATTCACGAACTCCTTCCCCCAGTTCCCAGAGGAGGTGCTCCCATCGCGCCACGTGAACACGCCTCTCCCTTTCGGAACCCCGTTCTCCCAACACCCCTCGTAACGGTTCCCGTTCTTCCACACCAGCACACCCTTCCCGGAGATGGCGCCGTTCTTCCACTCCCCGACGTACTCATTCCCGTTGCGCCACGTGTACCTCCCCTCCCCCTCCTGCAGGTTGCACCGCCACCACCCCTCGTACACGTCCCCGTTCGCGTACCGCTTCTCCCCGAACCCGTGCTTCCGGTCCGAGAGCCACGCGCCGCGGTACGTGTCGCCTTCCACGCCGACGAAGGTCCCGTGCCCGTGCATCCTCCCGGCGGCGAACTCCCCCTCGTAGGTAGCGCCGGAGGGCCACGAGAACCGCCCCTTCCCGCTCGCCTTTCCCTTCCTCCACTCTCCCTCGTACATGCACCCGTCCGACCAGAGATACTTGCCGCTGCCATGCGGCGCGTTTCCCGAGAGGCTGCCGCTGTAGATGTCGCCGTTGGGCAGCGCCCTCTCCACCGCGCCGGGAGACACGCGGCGCGTCCTCGTAGGACGGCGACACGGCGGCGGCGGCAGGAGGAGCTCGATGTCCTTGGTGGGTGTGTTGTTGTCTTCTTGTTGCTCCGACAGTGTGAGCAGCGTCTCTTGCATTTTTGTTCAGCTCCTACCAAACACAGTGTCACATTTCAAAAGCCGTTGGCAACTCTCTAACGGTAATAATGGTGGTGCTCCTGCTGTGACCAATGGAAGAAGAGATTATAGACAGAGAAATAGAGAGAGAGAGAAACTAGTTACAGTGCTTTGGGAAAAGAGAAATAATAACCGGAGAAGGAACAGAGAGAAAGTGGTTATGCTTATAGTTATGGTTAAGGCCTAGGGAACATTGCCATAGCAGGCCCCAAACCGAAGGAGCACCTCTCTGTTCCTCTTCCTCACTTTAATTTCTATACCAAGCACCTGCATTAGCTTTTCTCTTGTTTTTGTTTTGCTTTTTACGTATGTATGTGTTACCACCTTAATTTTCGTAAAGGACTATGCTAATCTTCTGTTTGAAAGATTATAATTTTTTTCATATCATATATATGTAAAAAACAAAACTTTATTTCGGTAAAAAACTTTAATTTGAGACCCATTGTTGATTTTGTCTTGGATGAAGAAAAATGGTGGCACTAAGAAATTTGGAGAAGCACTAAGTGGTGGGGCTGCTGAAAGCGATAGAATGAAATATGAAAGTAGTATATGTTTGGTGACTCTGCGTCACGTTACGATCCTTATATTTTATGCCGCATTTACTATGATATGAACCAAAAATGTGATTCCTAGGTTCTGCATCTCACCAAGTGGCATGCATTTTCATGACCGGCGTCTTAAGGGTAAGCAAGCAATTTTGAATAACTTGTTTGAGGTTTCTTCAAGTGTAAAATGTGGAAGAATGTTATTAATTAAACTTGTTTTCATGTTAGGAACAGTATAGGAACAGTATTTATGTAGGTTTTATTGTCAGAAAATGTTTGTGGTGGCCAATGATATGTTGGAAATTAAATTTTTTTAGCTAACTTCACAGCTCATAGCTCAAGCTTAATGTAAGAGTTTGACCTCAAATTTTAAATGCATTTTAATACAATAATAAATAACATTTCAGTTGACCTACTATTTCTGAACTTTGCATTCTGCAACCATTGACCTCTGACAGGAATATACAAATGACCTGGTACAATTATAGAATGAAAAACAAAAACTATCTACACTTTCAATAACAGGTTTCCAACATACATTTAATTCATTATATTGAGCAACTTTTGTTTAAAAGTTAATCAAACAATCATAGATGATGATGATTGTGATGTTTATTTAAATGACCAAGTTTGAACTCGTCATCAAACATTCAAATACAATTGAAGCATGGTATTACATATGGAACGAAAACATGTACTTAACAACTTATAAATGTGTGTGTTTTGATATTAATTATTATCTCTTGGAACATCATATAATGGAAGTGAAACATTAAATTATTTGAAAAAAAAAAGGAAGAAAGTGGTGTGTTGGTTTGATTTGTAACTTTGATCTGAGATAATTGTGGATGAACAAATTAAAACAAAACATATCTCATCTTCCATATTTGTTGCAATGATTTCTGGGCCACAACACAAGGTGGCATCAAACTCAAGAAACTGAATTATCATATCAGTAAACTAGATCTAAAGGAATATGCATTCCCATTTTACTTTGCAACCCTTTTAGAAATAAAATAATGTTATCAACTAAGCACTTTTTGCTTAATCAATCACTAGGATTGGAGGGGACAGTTGACGACATAGCATGTCTTGTTAAATGTATTCCACAATTGCTTCACTTTTTATCCATTAACTGATTATTGAACAATATTAGATGTTTTGTTTACAAACAATCATTTTTTTTAGATTCAAATAATATAAAATATTTAAAATGTTACTTTTTGTAGAGGGTTATGTGATTAGACGAGAGATACTTTTAGATGAGATTCTACCATATGTATTTTATCAAATAATAGAACTAATTTAGTTTAATGCAAGACAAATTTGTTTAATAAAAAATAACACCAAAATAGTTATAAGAAATTATATTATTGTACAAGTTTGACTTTCCTAGATAGTAATTTTAAATAATAGTTGGATAGAAAAGCTTATTTATTTAAAGTCAACACATATTTAATTCCATATATATGTTTCTCATTTTCCTAATGTATTTTGATATTTTTAAAATTGAGCATGCTTAACATGATTCCCAATAATACTGGACACTAATATGATGACATGGAATAGTTACAAATAATTTTGTCTCTATTAAGAGTTTGATAACATTTGCTAAAAAATCAATCTCTTATATAAATTTTACCCTTATAAAAAAATTATTCAACAACTTTTTAAAAAATAATATATACTATACTAAATTCATCCAAGTACATGTTCTACTTTTCATTAATGATGTGTCCACAATTAAAGTTATATAATAATGTTTTATTTGTTTATTAATCGACAATCTTATCATAGACTCTCTTTTTTTTTTTTTTTTTTTTTATATTTATTTTTTTTATATATTGTTAGAATATTATATATATATATATATATATATATATATATATATA
>Ga0099825_1009713_pt1 | contig 10830 bp, 7 predicted proteins | sample SiratroredBW_FD_76838 | JGI IMG/M metagenome (GOLD analysis project Ga0099825, IMG submission 76838) | Root nodule microbial communities of legume samples collected from California, USA - Siratro red BW | ecosystem: Host-associated > Plants > Roots > Nodule | place: USA: California | collected...
AATAAAAAAAAAAAAAAAAAAAACCATTAACAAAAAAAAACAACAAGATGTTTTTAAAATTAATGATTAAAGAAAAAAAAAAAAAAAAAAAAGATTTTACTGTGCTGATGATATATATGCACCGTACAAAGGTTGTTGCTGTAAAAGATGATGGCAGAGGAGATTATTCCATCTTAAAAGAATCCATGATTTTTCGCACAAAAAGGGTAAATTTTCTCTAATTTTAATTCTCTCCTACTCGTTATTTCCGAACACCCAATTTCACTCGGACGATAAATATAAAAAAATAAAAAATAGAGAATTACAGAAAAATCAGGAAATTTTATGTTTATTAGTTGTTTTGATTTAATTTAAAATAAAATCTAAAATACGATTTTGCATATTTCCTATTTTGGTTGAGGTCTCATTGAAGATTAATTGGAAAGAGTAAAGAAAAGTGGCCACCATTGCTTAGGCCACTTCTTCTCCAAACGTATTTCTTATTTCTTTGTTCTTTGCAAATTCAATGGATACTCCCACTAGTTGCTTTGAATTAATTTAAAATAATTTTTAGTCTGACTTTTATTTCATACTTTTCTTTTGCAACCCAGTTTCAGAATTATTGAGCCAAAAATTTACAAAAGTGAAGTTGACTTAAAAATTAAAAGCTGTAACTATACAGTTTTAATTTTTATATATTATATTTGACCACATATATTAAAAAATAATAGAATTATTTATTTTTATTTAAAAATAATAATCTAAATTTTAAGTGAAGTAACACGTTTAAAATACTAAATTTATGATGATAGTCCAAACATAATCTATCCAATCCCATGTGCTTGGATTGCATAGTACGTTCTTTAACCTAGTTGGTTGGATGGGATGATATTTACTCATCTTTTATATACTATATCAAATTAAAAAAATTATATAATTTTTTAAATACTCTTATTAAAATATATGTTTTAATATATGCATTATTTAATAGAAATGATAAATAATTTGATAGAAATAAATTAATATTCATTATAAAGTGAAAAAAGATAAATTAATTTTAAGAATAGAGGACTTGAAATTATGGTATGAATAAAGAGGTAGTAATTATGATGAAAATACTTGTATAAAATAAAGTGAGAATAAAGGACCAAAACATAAATCTAGATTATCTTAGGGTGCTCGTGAGTACAGAACAGTGTTCTCTCCTTATCTATACAGAGTGTCATACTTTAAACACGTCTTTTCTTGTTTGGAATCAAATGTACCATCTCCTACCTCGATTTTATCACTTAAATGATTTTTTTTTTTAATTTATGAACTTGGGTAATTTTGAAAAACTTTATGGAAATTTGTAAGTAATTTCTGAAAAAAGGCATTTCCATGGCTTTTGGTTACTGTAAAAAATTATAAGTTTGTGGAAAACCAAGGAGAACCACGTTCAAATATGTTGATATGAAATACTATTTGAAGTATTCACTCTTAAATAACATATTGAGTTATAAAAATAAATAAAAAATGTTTTTATTTTAAAATCTATAATATATTAATTAAAGTGTGAATTTTATCAAAATCCAATGTTAAAGTAAAAATTATAAGAAAAATAAATTAAAAGTCACATAATACACTATATATATACATATATTCTTACATTATAATACAATAAATAATTAAACAAAGAATATTAAATAATAAATAAAAACATTTAAATTTTGGTTATGTGAAAATATTTTGGTTAATCTAAAATATAATTTTTTATTGAGATTTTATAATAATTATTTTTTATTTTCATTTAAAATCTATTTCAACAAAAATGTATATTTCTAAAAATTATTTTATATATTTTTTTAAAATTACAAACACTGGTACGTATGAAATGATCGAATATGTGAATACCAATTAATAACCAGAAAAAAAAATAATTTGAAATGATTTATACTTATTTAAATATTTTTGAGCTTAATGATAATTCAATTTTAATATAGATATCTCAATAATTTTATAGATATATAAATTTATAATTTTATTCTTTCTATCCTATTAATTAAATTATTTTTCAAAAGTTTATTTATTTATCTTTATTTTTCAAAACTTTATTTATTTATCTTTATTTTTCAAAACTTTATTTATTTATCTTTATTATTCATTCACTTTCTCTATGTTAAAATATCTTCTTATTGGACTCTCTCTCTCATGCTTTTTCTAGTAGCTCAAATCTATCCTTAAATGGTAACAGTCCAATGGTATGGTTACATGATTTATTTATTTTTTCAGAAAATGACAAAAAATTAATTAGATTTTTGTATTGAATTGAGAATTTGCTCTAGTGGGCGTGACTGTGTCCTGTCTGACAGATAGTCGCACTCAATTCTCTTTTATTCAGTCACATATCTCATCTAATATCTCGATTTTTTTGCAACAAAATGATGGAACTAATTTTAAAAAGTTCCTTTTTTCTTTTAAGTTTCTTTATCTTTTATTAAGAAATTATTGCATTTATAATTATTTCAGTGTCCTTATAATTTTCTCAACATGAATCATTATATTGTAATATGATTTTACTTATTTATTTTTATTTAATTAGAGTCGATTTTAACTTTTTTAAATAAATTTTTCATGTATGTGTAGACTAATTTTCTTTATGTTTTTATATTAAATAATTTTTTTATATATTTAGTAACTTAGGTTTTTAATTTAAATTTAAGAATTAAATTTTATAATTATAAAGTTGTGGTTTTTTTATATTTTTAGAAATATCTAGAGATTTACATATTTTTTAAATATGAGATTCTGTATATGGTAAGTTTTGAATAAAATTTTAATAAGTTGATCTAAATTAAATATTATTTATTGAAATTTAAATAAAATTAAAATAACTTATAGTAAATATTTAAGTTAAAGAAGAAATTTTGATTTAATAAAAAAAATTATATAAATATGTTCAATCATATAATGGTTGAAGACAAAACAAAACAATAATGAAAAAAAAAATAAGAAACATAATCATAACATGAAAGGAAGAATTTAAGTCTTTACACATAATGTCATCAATATACAGAACTAAAATTAGAAGGAAAACTTCAGAAATACAAACTCTCATATCTCTTTCCTCATTCTTATCCACTCTCATCCGCCACTATCTGTTCAAACATGATTATGATATATTTACAATATGAAGTAAAGTTTTTAAGCACTATAAAAGGAGAGGCTTAGACGTAACATTCTGCATTAAGCAGAAACAGTGTTCATCAGTGAAGATGGCACGTAAAGGCTTTCTTCTCTTTCTCTTCTTCGCTCTCTTTACCACATTCCCACCCATTAGTTTTGCGCAAGAGGAACAGAAATCATCTGTTATCGAAGTTCATTCTCTGAATCGAAGCAGTTTTCCCACAGGCTTCGTTTTCGGTACTGCATCCGCTGCTTACCAGGTAAATGTTTTTCTTATTCTCATCGCAAAACCCTTCACTTTTCACCCTAACCTCACTTCATGTTCTTATCTTTCTTCATCTCATCTACCTATAGTACGAAGGTGCTGCAAAAGAAGGTGGAAGAAAACCAAGTATATGGGATGCATTCACCCACAAATATCCAGGTTTTATTTGCTTTGTTTCACTCGCTCATAATATCATATAAATTATGTTATACTTTTTAAACTTAAAAATAGTTCACAAAAGTCTGATTATAAAAGTGTAATAACTTGCAGAGAGGATAAACGACAAAAGTAATGGAGATATAGCAGTTGACCAATATCATCGCTACAAGGTAAAGTCCATATTCTTAGTATGACAACATAGGATCAATGAAGAAACCAATTATCTTTCTACCTCAATGTAATTAATTATTTTCTTGATGTTTTTCATTTACATAACAGGATGATATTCAGATAATGAAGGATATGAATCTGGATGCTTACAGATTCTCTATGTCATGGTCTAGAATCCTACCAAGTGAGATAAAAGTTTATGAACAATTATTGTTTTTGTGAATATTGTAGTTGCATCTTTAATGTTAATGATGTCTGTCTATTTTAAAAATTATTCATATCTAGGTGGAAAGCTCAGTGGAGGTGTAAACCAAGAAGGAATCAAATATTACAACAACCTCATCGATAATTTGCTTGCCAACGGTCAATGTTCATGCTTTACTATTTTTTTTTTCTTAATTAAAGTTGACATTACTTTTTTAAGTCACGATAGTTATGTGTGGAATATTAATGTTGCAGGTGTACAACCATATGTGACACTTTTTCACTGGGATCTTCCCCAAGCTTTGGAAGAAGAATACAGAGGTTTCTTAAGTCCTCGCGTTGTGTAAGATACAAAATTTATTTTCTATTCAAAATCAGTAGTAACATAATTACAAAAATAAGTCATACATAATTTTTACTTTTTTAAAATAACATGACATGACACAACTATCAACACATGACATGATCCAACTAAACTAGATATTTTCTTAAGTTCGCATTGATACTTATTTTTTGAAAATGATATGACAAAACAAACTTAGATAAACACGTGTACATATATATAAGAAATGGGGTATTATTTAAAATCATATTATTGATTCAACTTTATAGGAAATCAACCAAATAAACGTAAGAATGTTCAGGGAGTTTGAATTATGCACAATGCGTTATCATACTTAAGTGGAATTTTAAAATATGGTCAAGGAAGATTTGCTATTATGCTACAAAACAATTTTTTTAAATAGTTCAACTCCCAATATACAAACACTCTTTAGATGATATATAAGATGATACACTTTAGTAGATACATTAAGGGAGATATTTCTCTTTAATAAGCTCAATCTTTTACTAATTATATCAATTTCGAATAATATTTTGTTGTATTCCTGATTTTCAGAGCTGATTTTCGAGACTACGCAGAAGTTTGTTTCAGATACTTTGGAGACAGGGTGAAACATTGGATTACTCTAAATGAGCCATGGTCCTACAGTAATAATGGTTATGCAGTTGGGATTTTTGCACCAGGTCGATGCTCTAAATGGCTAGATTCAACTTGTCTTGGTGGTGATTCAGGAACAGAACCTTATATAGCTTCACATTATCAACTACTTGCTCATGCAGCCGCTGTAGATCTGTACAAGAAAAAGTTTAAGGTTGATTTAGCCTTCATGAGAACTTTTAAATCTTCATATTTTGTTGGATTTGCACATTGCTGTGAGGGTTCAAGTACTCAGATATAACCCTTTTCCTCATTTAACATTCAAAACACTTCATGCAGAATTCTCAAAAGGGAATCATCGGCATATCACTTATTTCTCGTTGGTTTGTACCATATTCAAATAGCCAAGCAGATAAAGACGCTTCCGAACGAGCACAAGACTTCATGCTTGGATGGTAAGTGCTTAACTCCTCTACATGAGAATACTGTCATAAGAACACATTATTGAAAACAATATATGTACTTGTTTTTATGTTTTTTGTTTTCAACCATTCTCAAATTTGATATTTTCATATGTAACCATAATTATAGGTACATGGAACCATTGACATCAGGAAAGTATCCTGAGAGCATGCGTTCTCTAGTTGGTAACCGATTGCCAAAGTTCTCTGATCAAGAATCAAAACTTCTCGCTGGTTCAATAGATTTTCTTGGACTGAACTATTACACCAGTTATTATGTTGCCAATGCACCCAAATCAAATAAATCAAGTTATACTACTGATGCTAATGCCCTAGAATTAAGTGAGGAACCTTTTTATCTATCAATTATTTAATTATTGAGGTATAAATGTTAATTTGTGAAATCACATTTTGCTTTTGTTTCCATTGGCCAGCTGTTCGCCACGGGGTTGCTATAGGTCCACGGGTATGTTTTTGGTCATGTCAATTTGTAGATACATATCTTTATTACTTCATTGATTTTTCTATAACTTAATTTGTAATTATACATGCAGTATGCTGCAGATTGGTTATATATCTACCCCAAAGGAATTAGAGAATTGTTGCTCTATATCAAAACAAAGTACAACACTCCTTTGATTTACATAACAGAAAATGGTAATTATACCAAGATTCATTTTATTATCTTTAAAATATATTTTCAAGTAAATATGAAAATAAAATTTTGAAAAGTATAGAATTTTTTAATATAATTTTGTACCATTGTAAAATTTTTCTTGTAACTTATTAATGTATACTTTTATTTTTAGGAATGGGTGATCTCAATGATCCAACACTAACCGTTATAGAAATGCTTCAAGATATTTATAGGATTGACTATTATTTTCGTCATCTTTATTATCTACTCTCAGCAATCAGGTAATGTATTATTTTTCACATATTAATATCTACTTTGTTTTAAATCTAATTTAATTTTTTTTTTGACTTTACAAGGGATGGCGTAAATGTAAGAGGATATTTTGCATGGTCGTTGTTGGACAATTTTGAATGGAAAGATGGTTATATCGTACGGTTTGGACTAAACTTTGTGGATTACAAGAATGATTTGAAGCGATATGCTAAACAATCTGCAAAGTGGTTCAAAACTTTTCTTCAAAAACCTTAGACTTAAGGGGATACTAGCATCATATTCCCTCTCTAGCACACACTTTTCTATTTGACTTTAGAGAATATCTTCAATGTAATGCAACTTATTTAATAAAGTGTGTGTTTGTTATTTTTTATTAATTTAATGAAGCTTATTTAATATTTCCTCTTTTCCTTATTATGTGTGTTAAACAATATTAATTAAAATTTTCTTATTTTCCTCACCCAATTTTTAATTGGATTATATACATGCGTTTATTTAACATAGAAATAAGAATGGTAAAATATAAAATCATATAAATATTTTATTAAAGTCAAGAAAATTTATTTCATGAGGTTTTTCTAAAAAAGCTCAAACAATGTAACACCCGAAGTATACTTAGTTTTCAGTATAATAAAACACACAAACTACATATTATCACATTATTCTCATATTTAATATATATTTATATCACGTAACCACCAAAATAATATAAAATGACGTAGTAAAAACTCCACAAGCCCTCCCTAGCTCCCGTAGAATCATATCTTCCCATATTAAAATATATTCATGGTGTAGATTAAAAATTACAAATAAAACAAATAGATGAATTAACTATTTAATTCAACATATGAAATATAATGTTAACATAAATATAATTACACGTCAAGTTTCCTAAAAACTATTCATCTCATCAATAACATTTATTATGATTAAGTTCTTTAGTTTTAAAGTCAACTCCGATAATAATATGAGTAATAATCCATATTAGTCTAACCATATATCTACTATAATATCGATCTAATCTAAAAATCTATTAAAACAAAATAAATCATTAATGTAAAATATTGATGATTATTTATGTTTCTAAAACAAAATTTAAATTACCAACTAAATTTTATCTATAAATAAAATATTATTATTGAGAAATTTTAATAATAAAAAAATTATAATCAATTTATCGATGATTTAATCTATCAATAATTATTGACAGATTTATCGACAAAAATTATTATTATTATTATTATAAAAACAATAATAATAAAATAATAATAATAATAACATATAATGTGATATATACATACATATATATATATATATATATATATATATATATATATATATTCTTATATTATAATATAATAAATAATTAAACATACTAAATAATAAATAAAAGTAATCATTTAAATTTTAATATTATGTGAAAATAGTTTTGTTATTGTAAAATATAATTTTTTATTAAGATTTTATAGGAATTATTCTTTACTTTTATTTCAAATCTATTTTAACTCAAATTTATATGTCTAAAAATCATTTTATATTGTTTTACTTTACAAAATTACAAATACTAGTATGTATAGTCGAATATGTGAGTACCCAAGTTATATCGAGACAAAATTTTAATTTGAAATGAGTTATACTTATTTAAATGTGTTTAAGTAAATAATAATTCAATTTGAATATAGATATTTTAATAGTTTTATAAATATATAAATTTTTAAATCTTTTTATTTGATTCAATTAAATTATGTTTCAAAAATTTATTTATTTATTTTTATTTTTCATTCATTTTCTCTATGTTAAAATACCTTCTTATTGGATTATCTCTCTTTCTAGTAGCTCAAATCTATCCTTAAATGCAAACCAATCCAATTGTATGGTTACACGATTTATTTTCCTTTTTCAGAAAATGACAAAAAAATTAATTAGATTTTTGTTTCGAATTGAGAATTTGGTACAGTGAGGGTGACTATGTCTTATCCTACAGAGAGTCGCACTTAATTCTCTTTTATTCACAGTCACATATCTCATCTAATATCTCGATTTTTTGCAACCAAATGATGAAACTAATTTTAAAAAGTTCATTTTTTTTTAGTTTCTTTATCTTTTATTAAGAAATTATTATTGTATTTATAATTATTTCAGTGTCCTTATAACTTTTTCAACATAAATCATTATTGTAATATGATTTTACTTTTTTTTATTTAAGTATAGTCGATTTTAAATTTTTTAAATAATTTTTTCATGTATGTCTGGAGTAACTTTCTTTATGTTTTTATATTAAATACATTTTTATATATTTAGCAATTTAAGTTTTTAATTTAAATTTATAATCATAAAGTTTTGTTTTTTATATTTTTAAAAATAATATCTACAGATTTATATTTTTTTAATATGAGATTGTTTTAATAATTTTTTAATAAAATTTTTATAGGTTGCACGGGGAGAGAAGAGTTATGCAATGTGTGTGAAAGAAAAGAAGGGTTTGTGTTAACAAATAAAACCCTATATTCATCTGAAAAGCAAAAATGTCGAAAACAAGCTCAACCCACAAAAATTAAAAATAAATGAAAAAAAATTATCTAACGAAATTGTCATGGTACTAAGTATAATTTCAAGAGTTGGTTTGTTTACAATTTTATCATAAACTAAAGTAGTGAGCAAATTATAGAAAATTTTATTTAAATTTAAACCTTCAACCTTATAAAAGATGTTTTTCTTTTACTAAAAAATATACAATATATAAGTAGGGAGATTTAATGGAAAAAAAATTATAATTAAATTATATTAAATTTATATTAAATTATATTAATAATTATATTAATTATATTAAAAATATATATTACTAATTATATTAAAAATTATATTTCTATAATTTTATCATATGTTTTTTAAATTATTATTATTTATTTAAATTTAAAATTTGAATAATATTTTTTTAATTTACGTTTTTTCAATTTAAAAATATCTTTTTTGAAGATTTTTTAAAATATTTTATATTTTGTCAAATATGATATTTTTTCACCTAATAAACCAAGTTTAAAAAAAATCCTCATATAGACTCTCCGCACTTTATATTTTAAACTGTTGCAAATTTAGAATTTAACTCTCGAAATATTTTTTTAGGATTTTTTAAAATATTTTGTATTCTATTAAATTTTATATTTTTTTACCTAATAAACCAAGTTTAAAAAAGTCCTCAAATAGACTCTTCACACTTTATTATTTTATAAACTATTTTGCAAATTTAATTAAAATTTAACTCTTGAAAAACTAAATTATAATATAATTAAAAAAATTAAATAACATAAATATAAAATTCAAAATAAAAAACTAATGCATAAACTAATAAACTAAATAACATAAATATAAATTAATAATGTAGATTAACAGGAAACTAAAGATAAATTAAATAAAACAAATATAAATTAATATACAAATTAGTATGTGACTAAAAATAAATTAAATAATATAAATATAAATTAATTAAAAAAAACTAATGTGTAAACTAATAATAACTAGATGTAAGAATATAAAAATAAAGTATATATACTAAGGTATAAAATTAAAAAAAATATCAATATTTTGCTATAATAATTAAATAATAGAAGTATAAAAGAAATAAAATGAAATTACATGTATCAAAATAAATAAAAGGTTAATAAAAAACATATATTGATCTATTGAGACTAATATAAGAAAGTTTAACCTTACTAATTAAAGTGATACAATAAAAAATCAAGTAATTAATGTTTCTGTAAAGTTAAAATTTCATATATCTCTCATTCCATTTTTTTCTCATATCCTACCTCTCATTAATTTTTTCCAGCTCACATTCTCTTCTCTTTTATGCGTCTATGTGGGCCATCTTTTCTATGCATACTTTATTTTATTTTTTGAAAATTATGGTTGCATACATTAGATGTAGAGATAAATTTTACGCAAATTTCTTAAATTGGTGTAAATTTTTTTTTGAATTTCTGAAATGGTGTATTTTTTTATTTATTTTCGAATATGGGTAAATCGTGGTGCATAGGAGACACTATATCATTGTAAAGAAATGGTTGTCCTATTCCACAATTTAATATGAGATTAAATGAAATTGTGAGAAGAGGACACGAGGATCTTAATTTACTAGATGAAATTGTGCATATAATATTTCAATTAATAAGTTAATTAATATAGTGAGAATACTGTACAATTTTAATAGGGTTAATATTCTCCACCTATTCCTCTTCTGTCTTATTTGGCACCTGTGATGTATTGCTAGTGTGCATCTAAAATAAGTGCACAGTTATAAAAGTGGTTTTAATTATTGATAAAAATAATTGAAATTAAATTGAAACAAATGTGAAGTTAATTTGAAATTAAACAATAATATGGTTGAGGGGATTATTGTTTAAATTAAAATAAAAAATAATATTAGTATGAGATTTATAGATTGATTTTGAAAAGCAAAATTAAATTAAATTAATATTTAGTAATAAAATATATTTAGCAAAATTAAGTTTAAGTTTGATATTTGAATTTAGTTACTAATATAAAAATAATTTAAAATAAAATTAAGATTTAGCAATAA
>Ga0099825_1009717_pt1 | contig 10823 bp, 8 predicted proteins | sample SiratroredBW_FD_76838 | JGI IMG/M metagenome (GOLD analysis project Ga0099825, IMG submission 76838) | Root nodule microbial communities of legume samples collected from California, USA - Siratro red BW | ecosystem: Host-associated > Plants > Roots > Nodule | place: USA: California | collected...
ATGAGTTCTAAATATGGCCTACTTGTTTTTTTTTTTTTCATTTTGTTTTAAAACTGTAATTTTATTTTTAAACACTGCATTTTAATATTTCAATGGACTATAATTATAATTTAGTATTTTAATTCAAAATGGACTATAATTGAATTATGTGTATTCTTGTTAATGGATATTTTCTGGTTTTCAGGGATTTGGTTTTCAAAATTTTAAATTATTTTTTTTTTAAATTGCTCTTTGCTTGGGTTAAGCCCACGTTGACGTCAATTAAATATTTAATATTTCACATCATGCGAGGGTCAAGCCCACTCAAGAATAAAAATAAAATATTATTTTTCTAACTAATGCGAGTGCTAAACCCCCGCAAGCTATGAAATAATTATTTATTTTATTATAAGCGTGGGTCAGGCCCCCGCAAATTGGACGTAATAAAATATTAATAATTTACGTATGCGAGGGCTCAACCTACGCTGCCCTCATGATTACATTTTAAGCGTGGGTCCAGCCCCCGCAAGTTTCTACAACTTTTGTGTGGGTCTGACCCACACATGCTTTATTATATATAATTAAGCGTGAGCTTGCGTGGGTGTAGCCCACGCAAGGTAGCCTCCACCTGAACAACCCACGCTACCTTTGCTTTGCATCAACCAACCTAGTGTGGATCTCTTCCCCATGTTATGGCCACGCATATGCGTGGGTTTTAGGTGTTTTGCGTGGGCTTTTGACCCACGCTATTTAATAGTTTTCCTGTAGTGTTTATTGATGGTTTTGTAGCATGTTTCTCATGAGATTTACGAACTGTTCTTCTTTCTTCCTTATGGTAACGAACGTGTCGCAACATATTGGTTGATGGCGTAACTAGATCGTATTTTATTCAAGTAAAACGTTTTGTGCTAGGTATATTTTAAATATGTAAAACAAAATACTGGTTAATTACTCGTGAGTTTCATTATTTATTTACTTTATTTAACTTAATTTATTTTTATTAAAAGCTAGTCTTAATTTTTACTAATTTTTTGGTATGTAGTAATAGTATAAATTTTCACTTAATGAGAGTTTTTATTTAGACATATTAAAATTTAAATTATGAAAACCTATAAACTTGATCGAAGAAAATTTATTAAATATTTTTTTTAAATGAAGTAGATATTTTAAAATGAACAAAGTAAATAAATGAATAAGAAAATTATTATAAAAACTATAAAAACTGTGTTTATTATTAGTATATTAAAAGTTTATTCACTTCATTTCTTATTCTTTATTATATGAAAATAATAAACAAGAAAGAAAGAGATAAAGTTTTATAATTCGACCAACGTACAATTTATTGATTTCCTTTTTTATTAGGGGTTGAAATTGGACAATTAAATTTAGTTTTCTTAAACAAGTTAACGAAATCATATTCTTAATCCAAAGTTATAATTTTTTATAGAATTCAAAGCATCATGCAATTTCGTTGCAAATATTTCAAAGTGCTTCTTATTCGGTCTTACAGATGTTAGTAGAAAAACAATCTTCAAAGTCGGTTTTAGGAGTCCCTTAACCTCGACTTTCACATCGATGTTGACCAAGATGACATTGAAACGTCGGTTAATCAACCAACATCATATAATCAACTACTACATCGATTTAAATCAGACACCGACATCAAAGACCCATTTGAAAAGTAGTTCATGGGATGCTGAAGATACAACACCACTGGTTATTTGGTCAAAACTAACTTGGTGCTTGTTTGACATTATAATTGACAAAATTGACGTGGTGTAATGGTTGACCATGTCGTTTGGTTCCAAGTAACCGACGTGGTGATGCCTCTAGTAATTGTTTTTACATGGAACACCACATCGGTTATGGTCAAAACCGACGTGGTGCATCCTTTACCATGTTGGTTTTGGTCATAACCAGCGTGGTGTATGTGTATTTTTTTTAAATATACATAATATATTATCTATTAACCCCCTGCATAATGAATTCAGAATCCAGCCAGTACATTTCAGAATTCAATTCTCATATTATAATTGCAATAAAATACATATAATTAAATATTTACACAGATCTACATAAATACAATGTTATATACACTTCTAACCTAAACTAATATACAAACTAGTTCTATGTTCAAGAAAATATCTTGCCCAATCCTTTTAAAGATCTTCTATTGTTTGCTTATCCAATGACTCTGGGTATTAAAAAGCCTGAAATAAATTTACAACATGTGTTATGAATGAAACTTGAAAAACATTTGATATATGTACAAACTTAAGACATTACACTACAACAAAAAGGTTATTTAGAGACCAATTTTTAGCTACCAAATGAAATTGTTACCAATTGTGACCAAAATAGTCACCAAATTAGATTTTGGTTGCTAAAAAATCATAAAATAGAAGTAATGATTGAATTTAGTCACCAATTAAGTCAAATAATTGATATCTAACATTAGCTACCAAGGTTTTAGTGACCTATGTCATTAGATTCTAAATTAGTCTATAACTTAATTAGATACCAATTTAGAATCTAATGGCATAGGTCACTAAAACTTGTTACCAAGAATTAGTGATACCAGCTCGTGTTATGGTTCTCATCCAATGCATGATATAATATCCACATTTCTAGCCTCCTTGTTGCTTATTGCACTTTCATTAAAGGTGAATCATCAAATAATTGAATGGTAATTTTAATAAACTTACTTTAGAACTAAATTTAGAATTAAATACCTTAGGATATATCCAATGGAGGTTTTGAGATGTGGATGTAGATCTTTCTCCAAGAACATTACACACATTCATTGCACTAAAATTCAAGTTGTTTAGTAAATAACACAATAAACAAAAAGAGTGATATATATTACTTAAAATTTAATTAAATGATACCTTTGTACTATTTTTTTCATGTAGTTTATTGCCTTCCAATGCAACGAACAAAACCAAACAACTGTGTTGTTTGCGAGAGACACAAGCATGAGCTGCCAATGGGACCTAAAATAAAAAATCTATTAATCTAATATTCTCAACATTACTTAAGATCAAAATTCAAAGATTTGAAACTTACACATGGATAACACGGGCAAAGTAAATTCTCTTTCAAGATTCTGAAATCCATCTTTGAATATATGTCTGAGTGTCAATCTTTTTATTTCCAAACCTCTGTATTGTGGCTCAGGAATCCATAAATATAAGGATTCTTTGTGCTATAAACTACATTATTTATGTATCTGCATTGTTAAAATCAATTTTAGTAATAGTAGTTGATTAAATAAGTCGAATTTTATAAAATGTAGAAAGGTATACTTACATCATCCATAACTGAATTATATTAATGTTTAACATTTGGGTGCCCTGAATGAGTTCCAAGATGTTTTGTATAAATATATACAATGGGACACCATCCACCCCAAAGATGGATGCATCCCAAGGAATTTGAACTGGATTATTAAATAACTCGTACATTATACGAGTCAACTCCTGAAGTGGATTCACTTCTGACTCAAGTGGTGAAGACCTAGGACTTAAACCATCAGCTGGTGATTTCTCTTTACTTCCACGGTCCTATAACACATAAACAAAATGTTTCAATTCAAACAACATTAATTGTGAATTTAAATAAGATTAAGACAAATCACAATACTTGAGGTCTTTTAGAAATGACCTGTAGGAGATCTGTAGGCCACACAATAAATGTACCAGGTGCCTCTCCCACAAGTCTAACCTTTGATGTGGGCACTGACACCTCGACATCTGCCTGTCTAACTTTTTTGACAACTACCCGACAAAAATAATCTTCAAGTGGAACTGTATAAAGCGTCGAAGATCCTAACAACACTTCCAATCACCACCAATCAAGGAGGATCTCCAACACATAATTAACACCAATATGAGGTATCAGTGTTGGTGTCTTCCTCCTCGTCTTCAACAGCACAACTCCCCTTTGTGCTAGCTCTCCCACATGTAAGTAGTACTACACCTTCCTGCAGAGGAGTGTGCTGCTCTAATATGCCCGTAGATTCCCACTTTTCACCAAATTATCTTCTTAATTCATGTCTCAACTCATCTTTTAATTTATCACGTACTTTTTGTTCTATTTGAGACGTCAATTTTTCTTCTATTTGAGACGTCAATTCATCTTTAAGTCGAGATATCTGATCCATTATATCTTAATTTTAAGATGAGCTAGAATGTGGAGTAGAACAAAAATATTGTCTCACCCCACACCATATCCAGCAGTCCGTACACGACAAGGGTGTTCCTCGGTGCCTAAAGCAGTAGTCAATATATCTTGTTTTCCTTGAATGACAAACTACCCTGGGAGCTTTACTCCACCAGAGAATCCTGTAAAAAATAATACAACATGTCAACATTGTATAATAATAAGACATTAGATATGATGAGTAAATTATTATTAACTTACAATGCACTGGGCAATCTCAAGTGCCTGTGGTGATGTCATCTGCCCTCCAGGTTTAGTCCTAGTCAACTTCCATTTCTCATGTCAACTAGGAGGGGATGAAGGAGAAATGACATCATCTGAAGATGATGTTTCTTTTAGTCTTTTTAATTTCTACTCCATTATATTCTTTTCTAATAAATCATACCCTCTCTCCCCAAGACAACCGTTGGGGGGTGACATTCTTGTGCTGAATGTCTTGGGCTTTCTTCCTCTTCTCCTACACAAAAAAATATTGTTGCCAAGTCATATTATTTAATGAAATTATGATGGATAAAACAAACCTGCCAAGAGGGATCCTCTCTAGATTGGACAAATTGCTTCCAAGTCTCTTCATCAATGGAATACTTCTCACAAGGGAACTTTCCTTTGTGTTGACCAAAGATGGAACAACTGGTCAAGTTTGTCTTGAATTTTCTCCATTTAATAGTAATTGATGACATAATTTTCTTTCTAATTAATGGAGATGTTTCAAACTCAAAGTTTTTTTTTCAAAATAAAATAAACAAGTCATTAAACATATAACACATAATTATCATCATTAATGACTTACAATAAGCTTAAAATGAATGACTTATAGTAAGATCCTGCCAAATCATATTCCTTCAGTTTCAGTCACATGACCCCAAGTCGGAAGCAAAATAGACACCTTCGTACGTGCCAAAAGACCCAAATAGCTAAAAATCTGGGCACTATTAAGGCCTGAAGCCCTACTAGTTTAAGGGTCTATGTCCACTAGGATCTTGGAACCACCAAGTCGACTAGCAGTAATACTTCTCAATTGTGTAGGTTCTCTACTCTTTCTCTGTGAATCAGCCATGACCTAAAAAGAACACAAACATAAGATTAAAACTTACAAAATTAATTAAGCTTAACATTAAATGCTCAAATTGAGTACAATCAATGTTCAAATCCAAAATAAAAACAATAAATAATTAAACATTACTTTTTTTTAGTCTTACAGTGTTACAATATTTTCCCATATTCATTCATTGTGATCACTTCGTGTAGCATGTACTTCATCAACATCATTTTCCTCATTGATAGGAGATAAGTGTCTTGAAAATGAGTTGTCAGCATGTTGGACTATTGAGTCGTCATGGTTATCAACATCATATTCAGTTCTCCCTTGTATAACAATTGACCACCTTTCATTAGAAGGATCTTTGACATAAAAAAACTTGTTTTGCCTGGTAAGCCATGATGAAAGGATCTTCCTTAGAACCTATCTTTGCAAGAGCAACCAAGGTAAAACCCAAATCATAAACATGCACTCCTGTGTTATTATCAACCCATTTACACTTAAATACTGGAACTCTAAATTTGACGTAGTCAACTTCCCAGATTTCTTCAATTACTCCAAAGTAACTTATTATAGCCATCATAGGATTGTTGTCTTTTGAACTAGCAAAGTGCATTGACTCTGCCTCAAGGGTGACACCACTATTTTGCATTGTACTTTTCTGATCCTTAGTGTTTGTGTAAAAAGAGAACTTGTTAATATCATACCCAGACCATGTTATGACATCAAAGTTAGGTCCTCATGCTATCCATTTCAAATCATCAACATCACAATTGTTTTGAAGAATTTTTTGTTTAAACCATTTCAAAAACGTCTTGTTCTGTTCATTCAATAACCACTTCTCATTTGCATGTGGGTTTATTGTCTTCAACAACATTTTGTGTTCATCTATGTAAGAAAGAGCATCATCAGTATTGTTCAAAATATATAAGTGTACTTGGAGTACCTGTTGTTGATCTTTTCGAACTATCCTCACACCTCGTGTTCCTTTGCCTTCTTGTCTTCCTTCATACCTCGACCTCGGTACGCCTATAGCATCTACTTCTGACATATATGTGGTACAAAATACAATTTCTTCTTCTACAATATATCTCTCAAAAATAGATGCTTTTGGTCGATATGGATTCTTCACATACCCTTTGAATATCTTCATTCATCTCTCAATTGGGGACATCCATCGTAAAAACACAGGACCACATATTCTAATTTCTCTCACCAGATGAACAATTAAGTGGACCATGATATCAAAAAATGAAGGAGGAAAATGCATCTCTATTTGACACAAGATAGTGATAGCTTCATTTTCTAAGTCATCCAACCTAGTAGGATCTATTACTTTTCTACAAATAACATTGAAGAATAGGCAAAGGTGAGTGATGACTTGTCTAAGACTTTTTGGCAGAATTTCACGAATAGCCACTGGAAGAAGGTCTTACACTAGAACATGACAATCATGAGATTTTAAGCTAATAAGTTTCAAATCTTCCATTTAGACGAGGTTTTTGGTATTTAAAGAGTATCCTCGTGGTACTTTAACTCCTCCCAAACACCCACAGAAACTGATCCTCCAGATTTTGACAAAGTATGACATGCTGGTGGCAAATACATTTGTTTACCATGAGGTTAGGGTTGTAACTTAAACCAAACACCTATCTCAACTAGATCCTTACGAGCAGTAATTCCATCCTTTGTCTTTCCTTTAATATTTAGCAATGTCCCAATTATACTATGACATGCATTACATCTATACAATGTCTAACATCTAACTTCGACCAATATGGATGTTCAAAGAGTATCGATTTCTTCTTCCATATGTTTTTCACACCACTATGCTTGACAATTTTCCCATAAGTGACTTCGACGTGGCTCACTCGGTTATACACTTCGTCACGAGTTAAGGATGGAGGTGCAGTTCTGTCTTTCTAACAACCATTAAAAGCTTTTTTCAACCGCGATAAGGGTGATACATTTCAAAAACTTTTGATGGCCAATGTAACATGTCTTCCTCCCATATTTTAGCTGATGATAACTTGTGTTCTCTTCACATATCGAACAAGCATGATGTCCTTTAACACTATAACCCCTCAAATTTTCATATGCTGGAAAATCATTAATTGTGCAAAATAACAATGGTCTCAAATTGAAATTGACCTTTTCATATGCATAAAAAACCTCAACGCCATCATTCCATAACAATCTCAAATCCTCTATCAAAGGACTTAAATAAACATCTATATCATTTCCCGGTTGCCTTGGTCCTGATATCATCATAGACAACATCTTATATTTTCTCTTCATGTATACGACAAATTATAAATAATTAGCAAAATAGGCCATGAACTATGTTTACTACTTAAATTACTATATGTATTCATTCCATCAGTTGCAAAACAACTATGGTATGAATTTATACTTATAATATGCAGAAAAAGAAATATTTTTTTAACTTACTTTTTCAATAATTATTGTGAAAAATTGTATAAAAGTAAAGCAATATTCGGTTACAATATAAATAGTCAAATTTATTTTATTTCTTAATTTTACTTGGACATACTTGATTTCATCATAGTTGAGATCTATGGCGATGTTTATATTATTTATTTTCTAAAGTAAATGCATATGCATTTAATTATTTTTTATAGTTTTGATATGTTACATGTACAATCATATTATTTTTAACAATAAAATAATATATACCTGATAAAGCCACCATTTCATTCACTGTGAAATGTTTCTTTTGGAAAGCAGCGATAAGACCATCAAGATTCAGAAAGGGAGAAGGTAAATCAGAGTTAGCTCCACTTAAACTTGCAGTGGTCGAGTCCCTTCTACCTAACCCAACAGGCCATCCAAGTCTACCAAGCTGACCAATATTTCTCACTGATCAGTTTCTCATCTCATATATGCATTTATTGAAGTTTCTTCTAATAATTTGCCATTCCTAAAGTAAATACTTATAGTAACAACAAAATCCCTTGCAACAACTGCTAAGATGTCAGCGCAAGAGACAACACTAGGGCACTGACGCACTAGTTCAGCTTTTATGCTCTCTATGACTTCCAAACCCCTTAGAGAATTCACGTTGGGTAAGGCACCTTGTTCGCCCTTGAAAGTTGTTGTGTCGGCTAACAAAATCGATCCATCACATCCCTTCAAAATGCCACCAAAAGTAAGAACATGTTTTGGTTTCGTGATTGACTTGAAGCATGGTAATGGATGAAATATAAAATATCAGTGGTAGTGTTCTCATATGCTAGATAATATCAGTGTCCAATATAATGCTTCAAATAATTGTAATATGAAAGGAGGAAAGGTGTGTTTTGAACAGTACTTATTTTATTCTTGTACTAAACTTCATGTCTGACTGCCTATAGAGGAAGTTGTCTCCCTATTGGCCTATAAGTTTTTTGTAGTGTATATAGGTTTTCTATATTATATATATACATGTTTTCTAGAAATGATAATAGAACCCATTAGTAACAACAGAATCCCTTGCATCAACTGCTAAGATGTCAGCACAACAGACAAGACCAGGGCACTGACGCTCTAGTTCAGCTTTTATGCTCTCTATGACTTCCAAACCCCTTAGAGAATTCACGTTGGGTAAGGCCCCTTGTCCGCCCTTGAAATTTGTTATGTCCACTAACAAAACAAATCCATCACATCCCTTCAAAATGCCACCAAAAGTTAGAACATATTTTAGTTAGTCTCTCTTTCCCTTTATCGTTGATTATGTAATAATAAGTAAATTTATACACAGTTGATTGTGATGTTTTATTTCATAGACGAAAAAAATTATCAATTAAACATTTTCCCATAATAATATTTTGGAATAGAGCAATTAAATTATTCTGATTGATAAAACATGCCATGTTTTTACCTCAAATTGTCGTCCAATTATTAATAGCTAGTATTAGTCATGTAGTTAACACGGCAATGTGTTATAGAGGATCAACGAGTATAAAACAATAATAAAAAATAATAATGTTAAGTATAAAAGCAAATACAAACTATTTTAAGAAACCACGAAGATAACAGATCAGCGATGTTTATGCTGACAAACTAATACCTTTAATATATTTGAGTAGGTGATACAAATACATACAATGATTTATTCAAATGAAAGAAAAAAGACATATTTAAAAATATTGAAGTCATCATAGAGTCTATTAAAATATTTCACTAAATACTATCATGTCATACAAGTAAATTGTTAGTCGCATAATTGGACGACAAATGATGAACTATATATTATTCTAATTAAAAGGTTGAGGAATTTTTCTTATTATAAAAAATTATGAGACTTAAATCATACAATTAACTAAGATCGTTATGTGTAAGAGAGTAATTGGGAAATTGTTAGTCTACTCATATATGGTTGCGATTGTTATATGTACTAAGTGGGAGGAACATGATTTCACTACTCAAACATATTGCACCTCTTGCATGCAGGTAAATGTGAAATATATAAAAAGATTAATAACAAACTTGGACAAAGCAATTATGGAAATGAAGACAGAGCAAGGAAGTACCCATGCAACAATCATTCAACACAACATTGGTTACTTGTTTCTTAATGATGTCAAGGGCTTGAGGACACTTGAAAGCATAAAAAAGGGGGTTTAGCAGATAACTAGATGAACTTCCAGAACTAGTAGATGATGAGGATGTTGAATATTCTGAAGTTGAAACTGTCCTAACAAGACATAAGACCAAACAAATTTTGACCCTTTGTTGAGAACTTCCAGCCATGTTTGTAGGAATTCTCAACTTAGAGTGGGGAGAATGGAAAGGTTTGTGATTCGTGTTTGGTTTAGGGCATGATGAAATGTGTCGTCTGTTTATACAACATGCTTACGTTTTAATGACCTATGTCATTAGATTATGAATTGGTATCTAATTAAGTTAGAGACTAATTTAGAATCTAATGGTATAGGTCATTAAAACGTTGGTAACTAATGTTAGATATCAATTATTTGACTTAATTGGTCACTAAATTCAATCATTACTTCTATTTTGTAGTTATTTAACAATCAAAATTTAATTTGGTGACTATTTTGGTCACAATTAGTAATCATTTCATTTGGTAGCTAAAAATTCGTCTCTAAACAACCTTTTTATTGTAGTGAAAGCTTTCAATAAAGTTTGACACATAATAAAGCTAGTATGTAAGACTAGTCTATGCAAGTAAAATCACCATTATAATAGATAAACCATATGCCAATAAACAAAATTACTGTTTCAAAGAAATAATTGAATCAAACTAAACTAAAAATATATACTTGTATAAATTCGAATAGAATTGGACTTTTTATATACATTCAATTAACTATTGCTATAATTTTGGGTAATGTACAAAAGAAACAAATAATAATTTTTGTGATAAAAAACATAACTAAAACAGTAAAAGTTCAAAATAAACTTTTGTTTACAAAAACTTTTAGTATATCTAAGATAAATTAGTAAAGTAGCTCTAAATCTATTTCAATATAGCTTTGTCTTTTCATGACAAGATTTAACTTCTCGATGCTCATCTTAAATTATTCTAACACCTTTATTTATGATATATATATATATATATATA
>Ga0099825_1009718_pt1 | contig 10823 bp, 6 predicted proteins | sample SiratroredBW_FD_76838 | JGI IMG/M metagenome (GOLD analysis project Ga0099825, IMG submission 76838) | Root nodule microbial communities of legume samples collected from California, USA - Siratro red BW | ecosystem: Host-associated > Plants > Roots > Nodule | place: USA: California | collected...
ATTTTAATTAATTTATTAATTAGTAATTTCATTTAATCTTAAATTAATTCGTACAATAAGACCATGATTTCTTGATAATGATATAGTCACGATTTACCCATATTTGAAAAGAAAATAAAAAAATACACTATTTTAAGAATTTCAGATACAAATTACACTAATTTAAAAATTTTGCTATTTTTATTTATTGTTATACAATAAAAATAGTTTCAATATTTCATCATGAATAGGGTAGTTTATTGTAGATACTAAATTAAAAAGTTAGTTAAAGAAAACAAAATATAATTTGTAAACAGGTAATATATATATTTCAAATAATCTCATCAATTGATATAAATAATATTTTTCTTTTATCTTTTTATAAACTATAACCGTTTCTAGAATATAAACTATAATATTTTATTTATTAAATTCATGTGTATTTTTAAAATCTGCTTATAGTTATTAGCAAACGAAATGCCTATAATCAAGGAATCATCTTTGGTTCTATTTTTATTTTTTAAAGGATTTTTAACATATTTATTAAGGTAATATCCGTCAGGTAAATAAAGTAGAATGGAATATGTATAAATTGTTTTTAACAAAAATGAAATTAATTAAAAAGTTTTACATGAAGCTGCTTTAAAAGAATTAAAAATAAGGCCCAAAACTAGATAAAAATTTGCTATTTTTTCAAAGATAAACGACTTAATAAAGCCTCAATTTTTTACCATTAAACTTATAACTTTAATAAATATCAAGCCTAATGTTATTTTGATTAAATTTTGGAAACTAATAGTTTTCCTAACCTTTCAATAAGGAACTTTTTTTTTTTCAAATAATTATTTTCTTTAACATATAAATTATATTTTTAGATTAATGATGAATGATTTAAATAAGGATGCAATATTATCTTTAAGTATTGGTGATCTTTGTTACTTGAATTTTAAAATGATAGATGTAATACTAACAAGTGTTTTCATATATTTTAAAATATATATTCCACAATAATAAACTATATTTTTTTATACAGTTTCCTCTTAATGATATTTTCAAACTTTCATTAAGTGGAAAAAACTGACATAATCTATCGAAAACTTCCTAACAATAATATATAATCATGTTATCTAACAAATTTTATATTTCATGTACGGTTGTAATGTAATTTTTAATAAATAATAATTTATTTCATATCAAAAGCATATAAGATTAAATTCCTGAAATATTGTAATCTATATTTAACTAACATATACCAGTGATTTTTCTTAACAGATTGATTTTATCCTTAAAATTTAATAATAATAAAAATCTATATATAGTGTTGAATATAAAGCAAAGCATAATCTGTAATTAGCTAAGGCGATTTCAATTTGGGGAAACCATTGTTTCTTATAGTTTCTAGTTTCTACAGCATCTACCAGACCCAACCATTGAGGTGACAAGAGCAGAGGAACATGAAAGACACAAACCTCAGTCACGGTTCCAATAAAGATATTCGATGCCATCACTGCGCAGGACCCCTTACTAAGAACATGGTTTTTTTTTCCAAATCCTAATTTCTAACACTTTCCCTCAATTCAATTTTTTTTTTTTTTTTTGAATTTTTTGGTTTTTTTTTTTTTTTTTTTTTTTTTTTTTTTTTTTTTTTTTTTTTTTTTTTTTTTTTATTTTTTTTTTTTTTTTTTTTTTTTTTTTTTTTTTTTTTTTTTTCTGATTTTGTGCAGGAAACCAGTAACTGGACCATTTCCCCCCTTCTGCGGGACAGTTTTTCTATGGTCAGTTCTTCCCACCCCACTTTCTTTTTGTTCTCAAAATTCAAACTTTTTGCGCACTTTGATATTTATTGTTGAGTTTTGGATCTTGTATTGTGATGGGCAGTGAAATTTGTTGGATTTTTTTATAAGGGTTTCTGAGCTCTTGACCGTTAATCGAGGGATTTTGATTTTATGCAGATTGGTTCTGCCGTTGGTGGCACTACAAGTGCGTTCTATGGATTCAACCATGGTATATATTTTTTAAATTTTGTTTATGTATTTATATTTGAATGATAAAATATTATGTTTTTTAGCTCAATGTGGTAGTAGCTATTCTGTTCTAATGGGTAATTCATGTTGGGAAAAGTAGTTCCTGTTGTATAATGCAAATGAGGATCAAAGTATTTGAAACACACTAACAATAGAGATAGCAGACGAATAAAAACTTAATGTGATTCGGCATCTATGTCTCAATTACTATCCATTATCTTAAAATAAGATTACAAATTTTATGTACAAACTTGACAAACTTCTCTCTGATTGTAATCTTCTCTTTAGGCTGTGTTGACTTTGGTATTATCTCAAAATTTAGGTTTAGGTCTATTAGACTACCCACTATTAAGTCGTTATTGGACCATCCCTAGATGTCTAGTTCTACAAACTTGTCTATCCAATCCAGTTTTTGTGTCGAGTTAGTTTCAAACTCAAATTCTTAGATTTCATTTTGGAAAATGGAAAAATGGGCATGTATCATGAAAATAATTTTTTTGTGATCAGCTTTATTGATGCTCCACTCCCACAAGTCAACTAATCTTAGTTAGTAGGATTTGACATAGGTCATTGCTTTTGTTTTCTAAAAAGAACTTAAAATACTTTCATTAAAACAAATATGGTTCAATTCATTCAAACTTGAGTTGGGAGATTTAGGGCGTGTAGTAATGAGATGAATGAGATTGTACAAGTTAGTCTGTTTGTAAATTGTAATTGGAAACATAGTTCGCTTTCCAACCCAAAACATTGAAGCTTTAATGTTTAATATTGGCAATCTCTATTATTCAAAGAGTTTTCTTTTTTCCATTTGTAATGCAGTTATGCCGGTTGTTAGGAGATACGTCAAAGGACCCATGTGGTTACATTTCCTCATTGGTGTAAGTTTCTTGTGCCTTTCGAACCATTTCTTTTTCTTTTCATTCAGTTTTATTTTGTGTGTGCAGTTTCCTGTTTGATTATTTTGTTTACTGTTGACTTTCTTGCTCATTTATACTGTTCTTCATGTTTATTTTTTTGGAGGATGCATTTTTTACTAGTTTTAAATTGTTACATTAAGCATCCTAAACAAGTTGTAGTATTCTGCTGTAAAATTTAACTGTTAGTGATCCAGGACATTTTCTTCTTTGAATAGAATCTTGGAGCTATTTTCACTTAGGAGTCAGAACTTCTTTCTTGTTTTTTCATTAAATCAATGGAAAAAATTGATCTTATCATTTTATTTTCAAATTAAATGTAACTCTGAGTGTGTCCTGTGGTGAATTTACTTTTGCTTGTCTATGACATCCTTTTTACTGTTAAACCATTCCTATGAATTCAAGAGAACAGCCCCCATGACCTGACATCTTTGCTTTCATTTATGTATAAAGTCAGTTAGTTTCTTTAACCCATGCATTGAAGTAACCTGACTAATGTATCCTTCTATAATCTTTTAAGAGAATCATGATGCTGTGATAGAACTTTAAATAGAAAAATTTCTTGTGCATATCAATTTATTTCCGCCTTGATTGCTACATAGTTGCATCATCTATGATGGTAATCATGTATTGTCGATATTTTGATTGTCACTTCACAAAAGGGGATGTATCATCATCCCTTTATTTTTTGGACTTGGAAACGGTGTTGGCTGTTGTCACATTCCTGAAGCTGTTAGTCTATCAGCTGCATTTTGTCAATTTTTCCTTGAAAAAACTTCATTGCATTTTTTTAAACACTAAAGATGCAGTCTCCACCACCTTCAACCACCATATCTGTTTCCTCTTGGATCAGTCCTGTTTTTATGCATAAATCATTGGCTGACCTCCCTGTCAACTATTTATACTTCTACACAGCCTGTGAAATTGTGAATTAAGGCTCTCTCTCTTTATATGTATTCTTCTAGTTCCGGTCAACTTGGTTTACTTGTGTAATATGTCCATGTCGTTGCAGTCCTTATACATTTAGTACTACAGACTGGACTTTGAAATTCAGTTTCTTCTATGCATTTATTTTTCTAGATTATTTTATATGAACATGTTCATGTTGGAGTATCTAAAGCTGAGTTCATAGTATTCAAGCATTATAGAGCTTTCTCTCATATTATGCCAACAGAAACACTTAAGGCTAAACTTTCTGCCTTCTTATTTAAATGAAAACTTGTTAGTTTTGTTAACACCATATTGACTGAAGCTGTTCGCTGATTTTCAGACACCGCCTGTGATAGTATTCTCTTCAGCCTGTGCAGGACTGGCAGGTGAATTTCTGATTGTGTATTACTTTGCCTTGCTTATATACTACTATATGTCTGGTTGTAATATTGTATATGGTCTTTAATTTAATCTTTACCAATGCTTAACTGACATACTTGGTAGGGTAAAATATTGAGTTTTTCTAAAATTTCTCGTTTACAAAAATCTGGTATGTTCACAAGTTAAATTTTCATAGTCAAGAAGTGTTCTTATCCTAATGATGTTTTCTGTGCTTGAAAAGTGTCAACCTTTCCATTGGTTTTATCCTTGTGATGTATATTTACTGTGTATCTGAGTTGATAACAATGTGATTGTAATAACTGCAGGTGGGGCTGTTCCTGCTCTTGCACAACTTGTTTCCTCATCTTACCATGCAGCAGTATCATCTCCTCCTTCAGAAGATGATAAGATTCAGAAGTCAAGAACTTCCTCTACCCTTTGAAATTTACACTCATACTTATTATAATGGTTTTCTTCCACTATAATCAGCATTCGTGCAGCATGTGTGCTTAGAGTTTTGTTTTGTTTTTTTCCTGTAAATGATGCTTTTCAGATTTAGTGTTCACTATGTAAATTCAGATCTCATAAACTGGTTCTACAGAGATACGTTAACCGTGATTTTTGTTTTATCGTTTGGTTTATTATGTCTTGATTTTGTTTAATCAATGGCATTCGTTTTACTAGTTAGGTTCCCTGCGCAATCTCCTCATGTTTTTCTAATCATTTATTGTTACTTGCTTTATCATTTGATTGAATAAATCTTAACCACTAAAAAATGGAAAGTACTTGAATCTAATAGTATACGCATATGATATTCAATTTTTTCAAACATCAATATTTTATTAAAACTTACTACTAAAAATATTTATGTTTATTTTATTATAAAAATAAATAAGCTTATTTTATGTTCTTATTTAAATAATTTTACTTTTCATTTATTTTTATCTTTTTCTTACTTTTTTTTTCACTTAACTTTCCATCGTTAGATATCCTATACAAAACATCTAGAGGTGAAAATAATTTAGGTATCCCATTAAAGGTATATTGGGTATAATACTTACTAAGTAAAATGTTTAAATCTAGATTTTTTTTTTCAAAACAATCTAAGTACGTTAGATTGTGGTTTTCTAAAAAAATAGGCTTGACGAGCCATTTTTAATAAAATATTAATACTTCATATATACCATTATATTATCATTTTAATATGCATTTTTAGCAATTTATACAGATATAGATATTCTGCAACGGTATTTTATATTATGGAAAAGTTTATACTGATTTTGTTGATAGGGACATAAACTTATCTTGTATGAGCGTAAAAGAATATGATTTATAACTTTCTTGTATATGAATTAAGACTTCAAAAGAAAACACAAATAAAAAGTGAATCATTTTATTTTCGTAACTAAATCATTATAATTAGTTTTAATATTTGTAAAATACAATTCATTTTGGTAGTTTTAACCATTTCTAGTGTTACAAGTCTATCAATCCACAAGCTTATTGCTTTGTCTGCTAAATTTATTGATCTTTTCAATGCAGGGGTCACTGGTTCTCTCTCTTATTTTTTCTTCTCTTTCCTTTATTGTTTTGGCTGCTGCAGGAGCATGAAAGGATCCAATTTGACTCATTAGTTTATAAGCTATTTTGACTTGTTTACTACTCAAAGCTTAAATATGAATCACTCCTTTAGCAATAATAATAAAATGAAAAAAGAATCAGGACTCTCAACTGTTAATATATGTCAATTCCTTGCTAACAGGGTTCAGTACAAAAGTAACAAAAAAAAAAAAGTTACTCAAAAAACAATAGGAGACTAGGGACCTATTTGTCTTACATTAGAAATCTTAATTTTGCACATCTTAATTATATTTAAGGATTCAAACTCAATTCTAATAAACTTCAAAACAAAAATAGACACTTGATCCTCCTTAGAAATGTTATTTCACTCATCTTTTCCCAGGGTAGAATGTGCCACCAGGAAGTCTATTTCAAAATGTGCAGTCATGGAGTTGAGAAAAGTTAAATAAAGGATACATTGTCTGCACAAATGTTCTTGTAAAAGAATTCAAGGGACACCCTTACATCATACTGTGTAGACTTAACTTTCCGAAGGGTAATTCATCAATTCAAAGAAGGGATACCCTTAAATTGGAACCAATTTGGTTTTGTGCTTCTGATATTGGTGACTTACTCCCTTTTAACATTGTGGTATATAAAGCGAACAAAGAGAAATGAAACTCGGAGACTGATGGCACCAAATATTAGGAAGAAAGCATAGCATAGGCATGCATTATAACCAATAAAGAAGGATAGCTGCAAGAATCCACTCATGTTTGATCTCACATAGAAGTAGATACAATACCCAAACATGAAAATGGCTGTTGAGCCACCACACAGCACTGACCTGCACCCACAGAAAAACAACATTTGTGATAAGCCTCATGCTAAATGGTGTCCAATGCTCACATATTTTTTTCCCCTCTCAAATTTCTTGTGAAAACATTATCTAGAATGCCAACATTATAACTTTTTCAACCTCCATTAATAAAATTTTAATATGAATGAAACCATTTAATTTTTTTTTTTCAAAATAAGAAAATAAGTTTTATTGAAAAGGAGATAGGAAAGTACAGTAGGGGTGAGGATAGGTACTGTTAAGACTTGGATTGAAAGGAAAAACCATATCAAAACAGCAGTACATAAGGAAACTAGGAATGCAACAAGGTAGCCAGCTCTATTCCTTTTTCTTTTAAAGCCTTTGAAACAATTAAATGTATTTGAATTGATTATGACATAATCATTTCCTGATAGTTTTTTCCTAGTAGTAATGGCTGTGTAATAGACCATTTCAGCTAATCATATCATCTCCCATATACAAGCTTTGATATTAAAATAAATTTTGCTATATATCTCTACCTTTCTTGTTTTGAGAAAGGGATAATATTGTGATAGCAGGGTTAATCTTAAACAATCAGGATCTGTTTTGTATGCATTATTTATTATTTATTGATAGCTACCTAATTACGGGTTTTTAAAATTAATTACATCCCCATTCAATCATCAGCACATTGATTTCTCTTAGGATGTCATGGTTATCAAGTATAAAATATTTCTCCAAGCACACAAGAGAGGGAGTGTAAAGGAGAAAAAAATTAAATGGAAGCAAGCTGCAAGCATTGATATCAGCAACACAACATACCTCCACCACCATTCATGATCTTCCACAGATAGTTGAATGTATGTCAAGCCAATACTGACAAGTGCAATGATCACAATAACAGGAATGAATGTGACAAACAAAATGCTAGGAAGAGTGTATATTTTGTAGCCCCACATACTAGCATACACCTGGTGTAGTTGCAGGACAATTGCACTAAAAGGCACAAGACCCCCAATAAACATTAGAAATGGTGTTCTCCTGTACCAAGCAAGCTGTTGAATGTCTCTTGGGTGTCTCTTAGTAGCAGAGGGGCTTTGAAATTTAGAGCTAAAACGGTATCCAATCACTCCACCAAATGCAAGCAATGGGGTGGCAAGAAATGTGAATAAAACAAGAATCACAATAATGGAGCCAAATGGGAGTCCAACTGTAGCCCTGTAAGAGATTGCAACTATGTTGAGGATAGAGGCTGCAACAAACACTGGTCCAGTGTAAAGAACCCCTGCAAGACCAACAGTCCTTTCCTGGAATTACAGCCAAATCACAATTGTTTTAGTTAGATAAAAGTAACATCAAAAGAGAAACATTTATTTTTTTCCTTTCTTGTGAAATTGCATATAGAATTACCCATCCATTCTCAGCATACTGGCCATGGAAGGATGCTGCAGTGTAGCCAGCAAATACAGAAAAAAGGGAATACAGCAAGACAAGCCAATTTAACAGTCCGCCACGATTGTAGGGATAGAGGGTGCCAATAAGTGCTAGAAACAGCAAGACACAAAGCCTGAAGGAAAATGGAGCGTTACTTCATATAAAAAGAGGAACAAAGTTAAAAGAAAACTGGTGGTAATTACTTTTTCCACCATTACACACATGAACAAAATAATGATTAAATGATAAGCTAGATATCTAAACAACACTCACTTCTAGGAAGTCAGGCTAATTTTGACATGCATTCCATGTGTGTAAATGGGCGAGTTCTAAAGTGATAATGTACACCCTATTCATGGTAGAAAAATGATTTTTAATTTTTCTTGAATCATGATTCACAATTATTAAAAAGAAACCATGTCCAGTGCTCAAATGTATTGAGTTAGTAGATAGGTCACGAGAATAAGGGTAGGAAAAAAACTCTGTATGAAAGGTTGCATACGTAAAGGAGGAAGTGCAATCCCCACCATACATGAGATGAAATCAAGAAAAGCAGAAATCAAGTATAAGGAGAATGCTTTTGGTCTTTGCTATCACTTCATATTCTATATTCAGATTGCTAAAGGATTTGACTAAAATCCTTGGTTGGTTGATGCATAAGTGAAACTATACATCACACACCTTCATATATTATAGTCATGACATTGCCATGTAAAGACTAGAAGCTGAATGCAAGGCTTTTGGGGAGAGGATCAGGGAATATGTATTTTTGACAACAAGAGTAGCTTACAAGATTAGCAAATGGGTACCAGTTCCAACAACAGCAAAAAGCAAGGATGAGTTAGGAGGAGGTCTGAATACATCGCCATGGAGGGACTTCCAACCAACCTCTTTATCTTCTTCATTTGCATTAGAGGACCTAAATTGCAAATGAAAAACTGTTTGGTTATGCTAAGAAAAAGACATGCTGTTGTAGAATTATGAACAAAGAAGAAAGTTACTTTTTCAAATCACTCCTCAGATGTCGCATATAAAGCAGGGCAAGCAAACCAGTCAGAAGCAAAATGATGACAATTGAGTTGATGAACGAGAACCAATGAACTTGCTGATGCACTGACATCAACGAAGCCCTTGAGTATCTATCCATCCTCTTCTGAAAACGTATTTCAGTGGCATTCCAGGTAACAGAATAAGTGAATTTAACATCAACACCAACATCTTTAGTAATATCTACAGCACGATTTGGATCGCTAAATGAATTCACTTGAATGATTTGATTCCCATTGTAAAGAACATCAAACTGTACATGTGTAAAAAGGTAATAGTTTGGTCCTCCTCCACCAGGAGTCCACACATCCTCTTCAAGTTTCCCAATGAACCCCCAGAATGGAAGATCATCCAGGTAAAATTGGAAGTAAAATTCACGGTTTATAGCTCGCTTAAAGAAGGCAATTTGATCAACTGTAAGCTTCTTTGAGCACAAGGTCTCATCAATCTTGTCCTCTCGGAACTTGAACTCATACAAAGCATTGCTCAAACGGTCACCATTGAGAACTTCTCCCAGAGACTCTTTCTTTTTGACAATTGGGTCTGTGAAAAACACAACCTTTTTACAACCCAAGTGGTTCAAACTATTTGATCCCATTTTTCAACACCATGAGATTAAAAATCAAACCTTTAACCTAAGACCAAGAGTGACTAACCTGGGGCGCAGAATGGCAAATCATAGTATTCATAGGTCTCACTGCCACAGAAGAATTGTGTAAGCAGAAATTCAATGAGCATAAACATGAAAAAGCAATGAGAGAAAGAATGAAACCTGGGGTTGTTCAAGGGTCCCACTTTGTTGACAAACAATGGGACGAGTTCTCCAACATCGTAGAAGTGATCGGAGGGTGAAGATGAAGAGAATTGTAGAGCGGCGGAGAGAAGAAGAAGGAGAATGAGATGGTGGGGTTTAGCCATAGATGCAGGTGGTGAAGAAGCTGAAGCCAGATGCAGAGTCAAATGCTTACATTATACAGACACATGACACACAGGTTGTGAAGACAAACAAGTATCTATTGTAAGATCAAAACAAAATTAATGAAAAAAATTATGAAAATGGTTCTATGAACTAGAAACTTAATTTTAAGATTAGGAGAGTCTGGTTCAGTAACTTGTGAAGATTATGTGAATTTTTTGGTATCCAGGTTAAATTATCTTTTTTTTTTTAATAAATAAAATAACTTTAGATCTTAGGACCATAGGAAGATCTATTATTACTCTCTTGATTGATTTTTTTTTTTAAATATGTTTTTCTGTCTCTCCTTAAGAAGAATGTTCATACAAATATTTTATCTGTTTAAATATATATGCTATATAATTTAATACTTGAAAAATGATTTTTTAAAAACAATTACATTACTAGTATGACTATATGTATACACACATATATGTATATATTATAATTTAATGTTGGAAACTAAATTTATTTCTTTAAAATGTGATATATATGAATTTCGTACATTTTAAAATGTTTTTTTTTTTGTTTCAGCCCCTATATTTTATTTATTTTCAACTTTTAATCCTACGCATTTTTTCTTAAACGAGAATCGTATCCATTATGTAGTTTAAAATAAATTTTAATTCTAGTAAAAAATATATTTTAGATATTTATAAATTTGTTATAAATAAAAAGACAAAATATCAAATATATATATATATATATATATATATATATATATATATATATATATATATATATATATATATATATATATATTAAATAATATATATATA
>Ga0099825_1009719_pt1 | contig 10820 bp, 6 predicted proteins | sample SiratroredBW_FD_76838 | JGI IMG/M metagenome (GOLD analysis project Ga0099825, IMG submission 76838) | Root nodule microbial communities of legume samples collected from California, USA - Siratro red BW | ecosystem: Host-associated > Plants > Roots > Nodule | place: USA: California | collected...
ATATATATATATATATATATATATATATATATATATATATATATATATATATATGTATACATATGTATACATATGTAGCATAACAAAAGTAAGCGTTTTAAGTAAATAAAACATTTTAATTAAATTATCATTGGTTCACATATACCCACAATTTAAGAAAGTTGTCCATAATTGTCCATATTGAATAACTTGTTTCTTTCACATTTAAAAACATAGTATTTATGGAAGCCAAAACACATGATTGGAATTCAAGAAAATTGTCTAAGGTACTCATTTTATCAAGTATTGTCCATAATTGTCCATATTGAATAACTTGTTGTTTTCACCTTTAAGAACAAAGCATGTATGGAAGGCAAAACAAAGGATTAAAATTTTTACTTTAAATTATACTCAAGACAAAGAGTCATGGATGTTCACTCAAAATCTAAATGTTGAAATGAATGTATAACTACAACTTGGGACTACACCAACATTTGAACTGATAAGTGTAAAGGAAATACCTCAAGGAGACATGAATTATAAGAAAATTTAAATGACCATTAGTGTTAATAGGTCAAACGTCTAAATGTCACAAGCCTAATTGTAGGGCTTTGTCTTTTTGTTTCAAACAATAGATGTTAATAGTTAGAGATTTTGTATATAACTTTTTGTATAAGAGTTAAAGTACTTGGGCTTCCAATTTATATATCTTTTATTGTTGATAAAAAAAAACAAAAGAATAACATGTTACTTAAAACAAATAGGCAACATTCTTGCTATACTTTGATTTAAAGAAAAATAAAACTTACTTTTTAGTGAATAGTTAACAACCATTTTTTATTCCTATATTAGGTAATAATTTTTTAATTGTTAACATGTTAGCATGACCTAAACTAAAAAATGATGTAGTAGAAATTGAATTAACTTATGGTATAATTTTGAAAGAAAGTAAGTAAGAAAAATTGTGACAGAATGGTCACAAGTTGTAATAGTTTTTATATTAGTAATAACATAAAAATTAAATTGGAAAATGGGATTGTCCCAATCCTTTACAAAATCTTCTTACAAAAATTGGATCAAAATAGGGGTTGGACTTTTGACTAGTGTAACATTATGTAGTGTTAAGTTATCAGTATAAGAAAAAAGTTATTTAGAGATCAATTTTTAGCTACCAAATGAATTGGTTGCTAATTGTGACCAAAATAGTCACCAAATTAAATTTTGGTTGCTAAATAACTACAAAATAGAAGTAATCATTAAATTTAGTGACCAATTAAGACAAGATAATTGGTATTTAATATTAGCTACCAAGGTTTTAGTGACCTATACCATTAAATTCTAAATTAGTCTCTAAGTTAATTAGATACCAATTTAACTTAGAGACTAATTTAGAATCTAATGGTATAGGTCACTGAAACTTTGGTAGCTAATGTTAGATACAAATTATCTTGACTTAATTGGTCACTAATTCAATTATTACTTTTATTTTGTGATTATTCAGCAACCAAAATTTAATTTGGTACCTATTTTCGTCACAATTAGCAACAATTTCATTTGGTAGCTAAAAATTGGTTTCTAAATAGTTTTTTTCTTGTAGTGTTATAACATTCCTATTTTAAATTCTAATTATCATTCTTTTTCAACTGCAAAACTTTTTACATTCCAAAATACGCATTTAAAATTCTATTTTCTAAACCTCAAGGATCATAATTGCTAGTATAGAAGTTGCCACACCAGTTAGATGCCTTAAACCATGATTATGATACAATAGCAGAAATTGCACTGTTTATACAACTACTCATTAAAAACTCTTATCAGTCCCTTCTTTCTTTCACACACTATTCAAAATCCATCTTGACAAACCTCAATGTACATTCTTCTTCAGGAGGATAATAGGCTTGGCCATAGGTGGTGTCATTTCCTTCGCAACTGTTAACACATACACCAACTTTTTAAATGGATGTATGATACTCTTCAACACCAATGTATGAAAACTTGGTCAGCATTGGTGGCAATTTCTCTCAAAACATGTCCTTGTCTGAATACAATATCAATCTCTCGTATTACAAATTTCTTGCAACTTTCCCTATAACTTTGCATACCTAGATTCTACACTAACAGAACATTATACCTTTCTCATGCATCTTACAGATTGCAAATAAGAGCAGAACTTTTAATTTATACTTGCCATAGGTATACTTAGAAAATAAAGATTTTTTGTGCCCGTCCTACTATAGTATATTTTGCATATATGGATTCAATACATGCCATTGGACACATATTCACCAGTTAGAATAAGAAAAAAAGATCCTTGGAGTGCTTGTGTGTGATCCATGTCCAGATTTGAGTTGAACGACAATTAAAATCTCTTGGGCGTCCACTTTTGAATTCCTAAATTTGATATTGTTTTTGTACTTCCAAATACTCAAATTCTAGCCATCCATATGCACTTCCATACTCTGTTGCACTTATTGTTTAGACCTATCTGTTCAAATTGACATAACTGAATATGTGTAATACTATGGTATGCAGATTGTACACCAGCCCATAGGTCACACATAGTGTTGACCTATTTCAGAAAGTGTACCGAGTCAAAAGTAATATAGATTTTTAAAGTACAAATGTCGATCCCACAAACAACAATTTTGCTTATAAATCTCAGTTTTCACTACTTACTAAGCAATTATGGTTTTCAGGATGATTTGATTCAATAAACATAAAAGAGCAATTAAAAGATAAATAACGATTATCAAAAAGGGTTTAAAAGATCTAGAAGGACTCTGGGATTGAACTTCATCTATCTCCTTCATTCATATTTTGGATTTGATAAAAACATACAATATCTATAACTGCTCACAATTGATGCACATATAAAAATCATTCACACTGATTCCTCTGACATGAAATTCATAAGAAAATTTACTACACACTGATCCCTCAGCTATTTAGTAAATTACCCAACATTAAGAACAGATGTTATACGCAATCAATACATCGAAACCTATCCCTAGAATTCTAATATATTCAGTATTTTCATTAGGTCAGAAACTTAAAAGTACTTCCCAGTTAAATTCAAGAATCAAAATTAAGACTCTATTATTAAGATAAAATCTACCATTAAGCACAAGATAAAAATACCAATTGAGTAGAAACTGAATATTATATATAAAAATCACCAAAATACAAATGAGTTTAAAATATTACATTCAATCCCAAAGATGAAAAATTAGCTACTCATGGTAGCCATTACAATCCAAGGAAAGAAAGATTGCCAGAGAAGAAGAAGAATTGATGAATTTCTTTCGTCCTTGACGGCTGCTCTCGTTTCTCCAGGTCTAGATCCCTTCAGAAAAACTAAAATTGCCCCTTTAAACTCGTTTTTGGACCTAGGTTAAGTGACTTTTCGCTTGGGATTTTTTTATTTTAAACTTTTTATTTATTTTCTTCATACGTCTTCCAATCTCTTATTTTCTTCATTCTTTTATACCTAATATTTCACAATAATTGAGATCAAATAATTTCCTTTAACTCTGTACTCAAAATCTAAATTTAGATCCAAAAACTCTCAAATTGGATATAATTACTATCTCAAAGAACACTTAAACCCACAAGTACTCAAGCTTTCTCATGTATAAAAATACTCAAAATTGACACTTATCACATAGTTCAAATATGTGCTTTTATTTTGCATGTAAAAAATATATGAGAGACATTTTCATCACCATCCCCACATATCTCACAAAGTTTACTATCCAAGTTCACCCCTTTATTAAGTAGATTATCACGTGTAGCAAATTGTTGGACATTTAGTAAGGCTTTTGTTTTTCGAGAGAGGTATATGGACTTCTATTTTGTTTCTGTTAGTGTACCTTAACCTCTTATATGTTGATTTAATGATACTCATCCTTCCAAACCCATTCATCCTCATTATTCTTGTTTAGTGTTATCCTTTCCACCTCACTCATGAAACTAGACACTATACATTCCTCCCACTCAAACCACTCCCTTTCTCCAAGACAAGTTCCATACCCATATATTTGTGTTCCACCATTCAGCCTTGCCTGGACTAGCTTTTTTTGTAATTGAATTCATGTAAATTCTTGAGAATCTTTCTTTTAATAAGGCGTCACACAATGATATATCTCCCTAAATACCTATGTTCCACTTTATATTTATATTGAACCAATTAACCCTTTGTTCTTCTCGACATTTTTTTTCTAGTGTCCTTCTACCACAAAGAATCATGTGTACCTACTCTAGCCTCATCTACAAATGTTATAATAGTTATAAAATTAGGATGGAGAATCCCCTAACGTCTCTTATTGCCATTAGCTTGCCTAACTAATACTCACCACAGAATGTATCTTATATAGGCAAAGAAAAACATTAAAGATAGTAACCAAAAAGTTGCACGTGGATGATTCTACATATTTGGATTGCTTTAATTATGTTGATGGTTTGGTTTCCTTAATTTTCCATCCAAACCAGATATTGTTTCATGTCCCAAAAGTTAATAGGATTTTATTTTGAATTATTTTGTTTAAACTTAATGTTTTATTGGAGGCCTTTGTCATTAAACATGCATGCAACATACACTACAAAAAAATACTAGTTTTAGCGTGGGCCAAAAGCCCACGCAAAGATACAAAAGCCTACGTTATTGAGTCGGTAAAGCGTGGGTCAAGCAGTGGACGTTAAAACCTTGGAAGCAACATGAAATAAGTGTGGGCCATGAACTAAATGCAAATAGCGGCGGCTTTGCGTGGGTCTGACCCATGCAGAAATAGAAGAAGCTCGCGGGGGCCAGGCCCACGCTCATAATAAAAAAATATTAAAAAATTATAAAATATCTTATTATTACTATCACTATTTATACTATTTTTATTACCTACCATTAACGGAGAAAGTGCAACAGGAGAAACTCGAACCCAAAACCTCTTAGGACTTGGACAGGACCCTTAACCATCAAACCAGAGGAGTTTTTTTATCATGTTACGATTATTATTATACTTATTAATTCAATAAACTTAACCACCAGACCACGCTACTTGCAATTGATTAATTTTAAATAATATTTTGGTGTGCGGGTCTGGTCCTCGCTTGGTTTTTTTTTTTGAATTTTTTTTTACATTTTGCATGGGTCTAGCCCACGCTACCTATAATTAAATTTTTATAGTTAATTTCTTTTTTGCATTATGTGTAGGTCTAGCCCACACATAATGCATTTATTTTCTATTTTAATTTTTTTCATTGTGTATGGGTCTAGCTCACGCATACTCTTTTTATTTTATTTCTTTTATTTTTTTTTAGCTTTCTGCATGGGTCTAGCCCAAGCATACTCTAGTTTTTATTTTTTTTTCTATTATTCATGGGTCCAGCCCACACATTTTTGCGCCACAATGTTCTCTTTTATTTTTTTATATTTTTTTATGGGTTACGTGGGTATAGTCCACGCAAACTGAATTTATTTTTTATTTAAATTTTTTTCTTATATGTGTGGGTTTCTACGTGGTAGAGTAGGTTTGGCCCACGCTTCTTCCGTAGGTCATACAATCCACACATCTTTTAGTAGCTAATTACTTGTTTTCTTGTAGTAATATATATCATACATAAACAATCAAATAACAGTTTTATCTTCTCAATGCATACCTATATGTGAGTTTCATTAGTTGTTATCAAGAAAATTGTCTTCTCATTTTAATTACTTTGATTGCATCAAGCACTAAACAAAGTTTTAATGCTAAATGACAATATGCAAGTATTGTCAAATCAATTTAACAAAAAAATTTTACAATCTAAATTGAATAACATGTTTACAATTCTAAGACCAAAAATAGTTCAAAATCAACAAAATTCTTCAAATTAAATAAATGTCTTATAATTTTATAATATTTAATTTTACAAATTTCACTTTTAGGTCAATCAATATAGTGACCTTCACCTCCACGACACAAGCCTCAACGCCACCACAGATATCATCACCAACAAGTTTAAGCTTCTTGAACTTCTAGTTGAAGATTGTTGCTCAGCACATGTTTTGAGGAATTGCTTCCTGCACCCCCACAATTGCTTCCTGCACCCTTACAATTCATACAAATAGACTGTAATACCCCTGCTAAAGAAGACAAAAGGGGCTAGGTTGGTGGAGGCTGCGAGTTGCGCGGTGGAAGATTGAACGATGTGCTGTTGCTGTGTGGTGGAAGATTGGAGGTGTTGTGTCTTTTGTGGTGGAAGCTCGAGGTTCTGTGCTTGTGGTGCAGAGGTGTGGCTGTAGTGGAAGGTCCTGCAGAGTTATGCGAGAGAACTGCAATGGTGGAAGAGAGACCGGAGCTTCGGAGAGGTGTACAAATTGGAGATTGCGAGAGTAGAGGTAAGTGATTTGTTGTTGATTTGAGAAATGTTGGGGTTGAATTGCTTTATAGGGATGGATTATTGAGTGTTGGAGGTGTAGATAATAGGGGGTGATGGTGGAGGTGCGAAGAATTTACTGTTATTTACGGAAATCTTTTTCCGAGATTGATACGGAAAGGGTCTTCCGTAATTGTATTTTTTTTCAAAAATGCAGACTGTTACGGAAAGGCTTTTTCGTAATGTAGTTTTTTTCAAAATTACTATGCATTACGGAAAATCCTTACTGTAATGAAAATTATTTTCAAAAACTTTTGGACTACAGAAAACCTTTGTCGTAGTTTATTTTTTAAAAAAATTATAGTGCATTACGGAAAACCTTTTCCGTAATGCAATGTTTTTTAAGAAATGACGTTTGTTACGGAAAAGAGATTTCGTAACAAACGTCATTTCTTAAAAAACATTGCATTACGGATGCTATTAACATAATTTGGTGATTGTTTTTAATACAGAGGATGGTGAGAACAAGAGGTGCAGGATCTCAACCAGAGAGGGTACGACCAACTGCTTATGTCAGACGAAGAGAGCGAGGTGATACCTCAAACATTGCTATTGAGGATGACTTTGGAGGCAATGTCGCTGAAGAGGTTCATGTTGTAGAGGTCGAAGGTTATCCAGGAGGACCTTATGATACGTCATTGTTAGTTAATTATGAAAACCACGTTGCTATGCAATTGTGGAATGGCGTGGTAAGTAAATTTATTTGACTTAATATTTGGTTTTTCATTGTCGTATGATTTAAGATTGTATGTTTTGGTGTAGGACCGTGGTAAGCTGAAGGTGGTATCCCATGGAAAAAATTGAGCAAGTTTGGTCTGCCATATAGAAGGAATGAAGCAGCAGTTGAGTTGTTTGGCTTAAGTTCGTTGGTAGGATGCAACTATGAGATGGTAGACAAAGGTTTATTGTCAGCCTTTGTAGAGAGGTGACACCCCGAAACAAACTCATTCCACCTCCCTATCGAAGAGATGACCATCACTTTAGATGATGTGTCTACATTGTTACACCCCTCAGTTATTGGTCGGTTTTACACCTACCCCACCTTGGATGCTGAGACAGCTACAGATCTCTTAGTTGAGGTCCTTAATGTTGATCGTAGTAATGCTGACACAAAGACTAGGCAGTGTACGGGTGGACATGTCAAATTGAGCTGGTTAAGGGAGGTATATGAGGATGCTTGTAGTAACAGAGAGTGGACTATAGCTCCTGAGCTTATTTGCTCCACCTAGTTGGAGGGACTATTTTTGCAAATAAGAGTGCCACTTCAGTGAATGTTAGTTTCATGGGTTTTTTTGTTGATTTGAGGGTGATTGGGGAATTTTCATGGGCGGCAGCTGCCTTGCCCTATTTATATGAACAGTTGGGGGATGCAAGTTATGGATCTACAAAGCAGCTAGGTGGATATGCGACGTTGTTGCAGGTTAGTTGTTTTATTGTTTAAATTAATGAGCTGGTAATGTTTTTAATGAATATGTTATATTTATTTTAATTGCGTTTATTTTCATTAAATGGTAGGCTTGGATATATGAGCGTTTTCCAAATATAGGTCAGAGACATTTGCACACGGATTATATCGAGGACTAGCCTAGGTGTAAGCGTTATTAGATTGATAGGTTGTCTTCGGTTGCTGTTGTTAGATTTGACCTTGATAATCTTCTGCTATTTGATATTTGCTTTATGCCATATGAGGAGCATAGGCAGACACATCCATTTGATTGGATTTCATTGTTTTCCGGGTTCATTAGATGCCAAAGATGGAGGCACATGCACTTGCCTGAGCGTGTTCTCAGGCAATATGGATTCGTGCAGATGATCCCTCGACACCCATCCTTGCATCTTCAAGCAGACTAATCTATTGAGGAATTGGACCGTCGGTGGATCCACTTTCATGCTCATGTTGTTCAAGACGTCACACCCATAGAGTGCGCAGGACAATACGTGGAAGGATATATGGAGTGGTTCCGCTTGGTCTCATATCCTTATATCATTCAGATGCTTGATCATGATCGACCTGCGATTGTTGCCCCATGAGAGGTGCAGATGTTGATGATGGCCAGACACATGATGATGACACACAGCATGTGCAGCACGAGTCTGCTGCTATGGTTAGTTATTTGTACTTATTCAACAACATTATATAAATAAAATATTTTATGACACAGTTATATGTTTCTATTTACAGGGCATTATTAGGAGAATGTCTGAGACATTGCAGTCCTTGGTGGATGAAGGTCATGTCCCTGAGGGAACACCTGTATGGGATGGCATACAGACAACACTTATGCTAGGTAGAGGAGCCACCGACTAGACAGCGGTTTATGTCAGACGGTGCAGATGTTGATATTTATGTTTTTATGTTTAGAATGTAGAAGAACGTCCTCTTCAGTTGATGTAATGATATTAGTGATTGCATATGTAGCTAACTTATTTGGTAATGACATTATGTAGTAAGGACCAGACATGTAGAAGCTTTGAATTGAAATTTATGACTTCTTTAGTAAGTTAATTATATCTAACTAATTTGTTTCAATGTTTGACATAAAGAACATCGTAAATAACATCATAAGTCTTCAATCATATGGTTTAATTACAAACATGAGAACATAACTCTTTTGAAATGACAAAACACAAAAGCTAAAAAGGTCTTCTAGTCCCCACCAACTGTGTAAAAACTTGCATCCGACTTGTGTAAGGAATTTCCCAAGATTTTGTAATCGCATAACAATGAGCTGACAACACAAATCAGTAAGGGGAATATGACAACCATCATGCAATTTTACCTGCACAAAAACCACAAGTAATGAACACATGATATAGTAAATTATGTTAAAGGATAGTATTAAATCAATGACAAATACCTGGACAAAGTGATTGCCATAAACATGTCCTATATAAATTATTCGATGCAATTTCAAATCATTTGGTGGTTGTGTTCTTAAAGGAAAAATTGTGATTGATTGTTTCAAAGATAAGCAAACCACAATCACGTTATGCCGATTGGCAATTAGACATCCTATGTCAGGTATACTCATCCACTTATCTGAACCTGCCTGCAAAACATAACAATATTAGTTACATACCGTAGACAACCCATCAACAAGGAGTGAGTTTTTTAAAAATTCAAATCGATCTTGACCCCCAAAAAGTTGAAGGTACTCAACCCGAAAGTGAGAAAGCTTTTTATGTAAATCCATACGAACCACAACCCATAATTCTTCTCCCATTCCCAACAATGCTGCAACAACATGGTAACCACAATGGCCATCTGCGACCACATCAACAACATCAATAATGTAAGGATGGATTCCAATAGGAAATTGATCAACCATTGGGATGGATTTAAATAAGGGAGTTTTTTCCTTCACTGCATTGCACAATTTTTTAGTGGATGAACTATCTTGTTGTGAATGGAGTGCATCAACATTCTCAAAATAAGAGGGTATTCGCTTGGTTGATCTTGCAAATTACCTAGCCCAACCCTTTTCTGCACCTTTTGTTTTGACTTTGGACTGTGGTACTCCTATAGATGTTTTATTTGGAAATGCAATTTCACGCAATTTATTCTTGATGACAAGTTTGCCCGCAATATCAACCTCTGTGAACCGTTTATAGATTACATCGAACTTTTGTTGGATTGACAACTCAAATGGAGTTTCAGGTAATGAGATATCTGCAAAGCTTAACCGTGTCCAGAATATATGAACTGATTGTAGCGGTATGCTCCCTAAACCAAACGAAGCCAATTCACATGCACAAGGCAGTCCAAACGTTGATTTAATAGTACAACCACAGTGCTCTTTTTCAAAGCCAACATATTTAAGTCGATTCATCTCTTCTGATATAACATGTAATGCATATTTTGAAATAAACCCAACCAAATTCTTGTATGCTATTACATTGAACAAATGACTAACTACATTCAAACTCTTTTGAAATGAAGCTTTAATCGCATTATGTTGCAGGATGATCATCTTGTTAACAGAATCCCAACAAAAGCATATGTCTCCCATGGATGTCTGAAGCATCCTTTTCAAATTCCAATAAGCAGACTCAACTCTACAAAAATAAATATTAGATATTACATATATGAAATATTATATCAAACTATAGAACCAAAAACATTACTATGTCACATACCTGTTACTTGTTGTGTTACCTAAGTGCATCAACTTATCTGTCCATGCCTTCACAAATTTTTCCTTATAAGGAAGTACCCAAGTACTAAGCACATAATCAACAAATATGGGCCATGGAGAACAAACAACTTTAAAGGCTATGACACAATCTTCAAATTTTTGTTCTGTCTCACAATCAACTATAGATCCCCAAGCTTCCATGACTTGATCCCATGCCTCTCTCAGATGAACTATCATTTTACACTTTGCTTTGACATTTTTGTCAATATGAAAGCGACACAAAACATTACAAGATTC
>Ga0099825_1009720_pt1 | contig 10819 bp, 9 predicted proteins | sample SiratroredBW_FD_76838 | JGI IMG/M metagenome (GOLD analysis project Ga0099825, IMG submission 76838) | Root nodule microbial communities of legume samples collected from California, USA - Siratro red BW | ecosystem: Host-associated > Plants > Roots > Nodule | place: USA: California | collected...
AATTATTTATATATATAAAATATATATATATAAATATATAAAAAAAAAACAAATATATATATATATATATATATATATATATATATATATATATATATATATATATATATATATATATATATATATATATATATCCAATTAGAAATTCACAAATTAATTTGAGCTTAATTTAAAATTTTTGTCTGTTTATTTATTATTGTCTCGATGTGGTCCATAATTTTTTTTTCTAGAATTCCTAAGTTCATCCGACTTTATTCTTGTAAAACTCATGATATGCTAACATCAACAACAATTATCTCAATTAAAATAATATTTTCTTCATAAAAAATATTTTTAACAAAATCTCTTAAATTAAATCAACATTATTATGGATCTTATGTTATTTATTTCCCAAATTCATCGTAAGCTCACAAGTCACAACTATTCAGCTAAAAAGACTTTACTAGTTTTGAATAAAAATAAATGGAATAATTTGAACATAATTATCAAAATCTTTAATTTTATCACGGCATGGGGAAAAATGTTACTCTCTAAAAAAAATATTGAAATTATTGTGTTATAAAGAAATCATATCTATATAGAATTAAATATCCGATAAATCTAAAATTGATCTAAACTTGCTAAATAAATATGAGTATCTCAAACCTCATAAACAACAACAATCATATAATATTACCGAAACAAGTAAACTTTGTTATTTTAGCCTGATTAAGTATCACTTACAAATTACATGTTAAATAAAATAAAACTAAAAAACCCACAATAATAATTAATAAGTTAAAAAGTATTATAATCCCTAGTTTTTTTTTATTAAAATTTTTTTCATTCTTCAATCTTTTTTTCAAATCAAACAAATTGTGGGTAGATATTAGTGCATGAAAAGTAGATTTACATTTTAGAATCATGCTTTATTAACAAGTGAGGAAATAATTTCGTAAAATATCCTCAAACACGTGCAAAACAAACTTTAATAATACATAATTTTTTATGATTTTAAATACTAATAAAACAAACTTTAATAATGCAAAAACTTGCTAAATTTATATGATTTTCTCTTTCGTCTATTGATGAACATTATCTATAACAAATAACATAAATTACGTTTTGCAGAAGTTCTGGTTTTGTTATGTTTTTTTCTGTGTAAAACGAACTTATGTTAGTATCATGTGGTGTTTATCTTTTGTTCTGTTATGGTGCTCAAGCATTTTTTGGTGATATAAGCATATTATCTGTGTTGTTGCTGAGGGCAAAAGTGACATAAGAACTGTACAACTAAATAAATCAGAATAGAATTACCGTCACTGATACAGAATCTGAGTCATAAGCCTATGATTAGGTTCACATGTGATGCCTATAAAAGTTTTACCCAATTTAGCTATTCGCTCTACAAGTAGATTAATTTACTTCTTTGAATGTACAAGAACAACTAAAATATCACTAGTCTTTTTCGGTATAGGATTTTCCTGATAAGTCAATTACAAGAGATGTGACATATTGATCGGTTTTTCCTTACTGATAACGTTCTTGACTCCGTCATCATAATTTCGAAAAGAACATTGTAGGGCTTCAAAAAATAAAGTTCATTGCACATATCTATGAAATGCATTATCTCATATTTGCAGCATGAGACAATCTGAATACACAAGTAGAATAAAAATGAACTGAGAATTATTATAATTCATTGATTGATTACAAATATAGTATGTTCAATGACATGAATGTAAAAGTGGCGGTAGATTGATCTCTTGCCAACTTTTGCTATATTTAGAGGATGAAGTGAAGCAACTAACAAAAAAAAAAAAAATGAAAACATAGGCTATCATATTGCATCACTGAAGCTAGCTTACGTCACATCCCCAAGACACAGCAAAGGCCGTAATACTGGACTGTTAAGGTTGTTGACCTTTCATCAATTCACAGGACACTACTTAACTGTGAGTAGCCACTTCCCTTAACATGCAACCAACTTGGTTACTTGCATCTTTATGAATGTTACTTTTCTATTTTCTTTTTACCAACTTGGTTTCTTGCATCTTTGTGAATGTTACATTTCTGATTTTTTTAGTTGGCTGTGAACACAGTTGCACCATGAATCTCTGCTGTGTGCTGTCAGTTCTGACACATTCGTGAGATTTTTTTCTTCTTTTGGTTGAGACACAAATTTCGAAACAACTTGAAACGAAAATTGTCTTTTAGTGGTTTCAAATTTTCAGTATTTTCGGCTTTCACAATAAAGATTATTGGTTAGATATATTTGGTCAAATTACTATGCTGTCATGTATCATACTTTGTTTCGTTGAATGAAGCGGGCTTCCAATGCCACGTTCCAATGGTTTACTGGTTTGTTATTGCGTGACATGGGCTGCTACTGCAGCACTGCGATTTTCTTCAACTACCTTTATCAGATTTTTTTGGGCCTTGTTCGAGTGCAAGTCCAATACGTATAGAGGCCAGAACAGACAAATTACAATTTTTTATAACAAAATTCTATAATAATATAATATTACTCATTCAGAAAGACGGTGAGATTTATAATAGATTGATTTGTTTGGATATTTTTATTTTATTTTTTTCACATGCTTTTAAATATTTATCAGTAGAAGCGTGGCTTTGGTTTTGAGATTGCAAACAGCAATTCTTTAAGGGGAAAGAAATGGTTTTAACATGGTATCACAAGAAACAAGGAATCCATTATGAAGTATTATGCAGCAATAAGAAAGAATAAGTTATTGAACAAATGTAGTTATTGTTAGAATAGAAGGCAGAATGCATGTTAGAATATGATGGATGGTCCATGTGATGTGAATCAGATTGATGAAGCGACAAAAATCACATGGAATAAGTACTTCTACTGTCTTATATTTGACCTTTCAGTCCTCCACTTGACCTGCACTAAACCAACCTCCATCCTACGTTACTTGAAAATGATAATGGCTTCAAGTGCACGAGTATCAAAGGTCCTTTATTCATATTTTTGCCTATGAACATGTAAATCCGTAGCCGTCCTTTTTCAGCTCCAATTCAAGCACTGTTTTTGATTCCTTCCCAAACCATCCATCTCTATGTTTTGTCATTTTATATACTTACATATATATTAAGGTTCCTTCAATCTAGGGCCTATGTGAAATCGTCACCAATAAACCAGACATAGCCGACCTCCACATTGGCGGTTTATGCATGCATGTGCACTGCTACACTTGGTCCCACACCCATAACCCTAAACTCAAATGCCCCACATCGAAACCTCTATATATATCACTTCTCCCCAACCCAAAACTCACTATTAGCACTTCTCTCCTAAACCATCCAACAAGGAAAATCCAATATTGATTATTCTATTTTTCACTTCCATCCTTTCATACATTGATTCTCCAACTTTCAACCATGACCCCTTCAACTCAATTCTCCACCACTTTCCTCTCACTGTGTCTCTTCCAGTTCCTAGCAGGTAACCATTCACAACAACGTAACATCTTTCATGTTCTCAAAATGTTTGATATCATTATGGAGCATGAAGATGTTTTGGTTTGAAAAACAGACACTAAATATTTGAAAATAAATGTTTTTGATCGTGTTGTGTTAACTACTACCTGTATTAACTGTCAAAGACTTGTTTTGTTTAACCGTTGTTGTGTTTAACATGAACAGGTTCATATTCAACGACATTCACCATTGTGAACAAGTGCAGCTACACTGTATGGCCCGGCTTATTATCCAGCGCCGGATCCTCGCCGCTCTCCACCACCGGCTTTGTTTTACAGCCCGGCGAGTCCAACGTTGTCGGCGCGCCACCCGCCTGGTCCGGCCGCCTCTGGGGCCGGTCCCTCTGCTCCCAAGACGACGCCGGGAAATTCTCCTGCGTCACCGGCGACTGTGGCTCCTCCACCGTGGAATGCGCCGGAGGTAACGCCGCCCCGCCTGCCACGCTCGCAGAGTTCACGCTGAACGGAGCCGGCGGGCTGGATTTCTTCGACGTGAGTCTGGTCGACGGTTACAACCTCCCAATGATCGTTGAGCCCCAGGGCGGAACCGGCGGCGGAAACTGCACCGCGACGGGGTGCGTGGTGGACCTGAACACGCCGTGCCCCTCGGAGCTGAAGGTGACGAGCAGCGGCGAGGGCGTGGCGTGTAAAAGCGCGTGCGAAGCTTTCGATGATCCACAGTATTGCTGCAGTGGCGCTTATGCGACACCTGACACATGCAAACCCAGTTCCTACTCGCAGTTCTTCAAGGGCGCGTGCCCACGCGCTTATAGCTACGCCTACGACGATGGCTCCAGCACCTTCACTTGCGCCTCTGCTGATTATACCATCACTTTCTGCCCACAACCCTCCACAAGGTAATTTTATTTTATTATTTTTTATTTCTCGCTTTTTCCATAGCTGACGTAATTTTTATTCTTGAAAAAACGGATAATGATTAATAAACTAATCTACGGAAACTCCTAGCTGTTAAAACGTGTTTTAGAAAAGAGGAGTGTTGATTACTGGCGTTGAAATTGTTCTGAGGAAAATGAAGTTTTTGCGGAATGTCAATTAGGGGACCAGTTTTGGGTGCGGTATACCATAAACATGGTTGTCATGTTTTTTTCACTTTTTCCAAATGTCGTGTTTTAATATAATTGCACCGTCCAGATGGAGCATCAACAACAATTTCGGCGTATGTAATGTTTAATCATTAAAGTGGGTGTTTGAATTTGAATGCAGTTCAATAAAATCGGGGAACCCAATGGCGGTGGAAACTTCTGGAGGTGATTTAGGAAGAAGATACAACAGTGTTATGGCGGTGATTCTTTGTGTTTTGGTGGCGTTTGGTGGGCTTTCACTGGCACTGTCGCAATAAATGGGTGGTGAATTTGGTGGGCAATGATTTTCTATTTCTATATGCAAATGGGCACCCACTTGCATGATATTCTACGGAATCAAAGTGCCAACTTGTGCTTTAAGAGATGCCCAGTGAGAGAATCTATGTAAAGATTGGAACTTCTCAACTAGTACAACCAAAAATTAATTGGTCATGGCTTAAGCGAGCATTTGTTTGGTGTAGGAAGGTTCATTTCCAACACAGAATTAGGCAGCTGGCATTTACATCCTCCTCTTCCTCCAGGGACAAACACACAGGAGGGCATTCTTGGAACACTGTCACATTTTATTAATAAAATATCAGAACCATCATTCCAAGTGTAAATATGAACAAGGAGTGGTTCAATTTTGAATTTAGGACGTGTTATTTTGATGTTTACTCGCCTAATGGCGCCAGATAGATGTGTCTCAGTATCTGTGTTTGACCTACTTTTTTTCAATTCTTAATCTTTTTCTATTTTTTCTGCAAATATTTAATATGTTTGTTCGGCTTTCAGTTAATTGGCGATTGGTTTGTGCATTTCAATTTTTAGCCATTTCAGATGATAAAAATTTCCTGTTATAAATTGTTTAAAAAGTTTGAACAAGATTCTTATGCACATTTTAAAGCACAAAAAGTTAAACCAAAATGAGGTTTTAGTTAAAGATAAAAACAAACAATATGTTAAAATTGGCCCTCCTCGTCAAGTACTTTACAGTTTGTAGTTTCACTTCTTCAAAGAAAATAATGTATAAAAAGGGTTGCTTTACAATTACAAAATAATTGATGATAAAATAATGCATAAGAACAAACACCAACACATTCATGATGTTTCTGATGTAATGTTCAGGCGTGTGGCGTGTGTGCCGCCACTCAAATTATTTCCTTGAATAATTTATGAACGAATATGACAATTAATTTACTTGTTCAAACATTTTTTTTTTATAACACTAATGGCTTATGAATAGCTTCATCTCCCTCCCAAAATTTGGCCATTCCCAGTGACATTATCAGTTGCAGACAACGCGAAGTAACCTCTCCTTTCGTCGTGATATGGAGCGAGTTGAAGATCTCATCGACAGCGATTTCGCATTATTGCATCTGATGAACACAGAAAATAAATTAAAATTCTCTTATGACCCTCTTAAATTTTTGCTAAAGTCAGATTTAAAAAAAAATAAAGTATATATATGGTTTTATTTTATCTTGCTAAAAAATTGATTTTATTTAACCTTATTATTTACTTAAGTTATAAGTTTGTTTTTAAAAGAACAATTCAAATTAGGTTGTGTTTGAGGATTATGAATTTATAGGTTATCAATTTTGACTTTATTGTTTAAACTTTTTAATTTATAAGATTATATATCAAATATTATATTCAAATAATTGATTATAAGAAAGGATTGTAGGTGTGATTTCCAAGTTGGAGAGTTTGACATCACACTCATCTACTAGACTTTATTGCATCAGCTGCCATGCTTGTTGATCCCCCTCTAGTCACCTTCTGCTCACAAATAAACAAATGCATCAATGCAACTTGCAACGCAACGTGAAAAAGAAAAAGTAACTTCCTTCTATATCGTTTCACTTCAACTAGTAGTAAGTATGCAGGTTTAGCAAAGTTGCTTTTGTTATGATGATGAAGTTGCACTTTCAAGCTTTAAAAAGTTAGATACTAATAGATTATGGATATAGTACCATGGGAGGGTGTGAAAAAACTACAATTAGTCATCGGTGACCCATTCAAATCTCTCTTGTCAACCTTACACACTAATGAGGGATTTTGCATCAAATACAAACTCACCCAATTCGACCTCATCCTCTCTTCCAAATTTGGAAATTCTGTTCCCACTTGCAACGCTTCTTGTTATAGATTCCTTCATCTGCTAATGGAGTAGACATGCCCAATGTATCTAAACAAACTTAAAAAATTTATATATTTTATGAAAATGTTTGCTTTTAGGACTTTTTTGACTTGGATCAGAATCAACTTAGAGTAAAAAAAATTAGGTATGCTATTCTTCTAGACAAATTCCATGAGGTTAGATAGATTTTGTTTTCATTTTACTATCTTCTGTTTTGTTATTCGTGAGTGTAGGATGGGCAAAATTTGTGATATGTGATCCATATATTGGATTAATTTAGCATAACTATTAACGTATTTGATTGCTTAATGATTGAAACGACTTAACTCAACTCAATAATAGGATACTTTTTTATGATAGAAACATTTTTTTGTACACAATCTCTCCTCCCAAACATAATAATGTAAAAGTGTTTGACAAATCAAAAAATGGTTCATTTGGCATAGGAAATGTCTCCAACTGATTGGATTGTGGTGAAAGGAGCAATGCAATCCAATAATATGAATGGATAGATATAACTAAGGGCGGTAAGATATTGCCTCCCCAATTTGCGCGTTACCTATAATTTCAGAATCAAAGCTATATTTAAATTACTATATGATATGATATAATGAATGCATTCATTATATCAAAGTGTTCCATATGGCATGCACAGACCTTTATGGGGTCTGCATAACAAAGTGTTCCTTCAGTGTCAGCATCTATGTCTACTTTTCGCTCCCTTCTCCTCAGTTCAGTTTAACCATCGTTTTTTCAAGTTTCAAGACCATACATATATGAATGATATAATGTACTGTTGTTTTCACTCTTTTCTTACTTTCATCTTTTGCGGAAAGCACAATATATGTCCAATCTTTAACATGTTATGGAAAAGGCAAGACTAAGGTTTTCAATAATAACTAAAAGTATTCCAAAATTCGTTTAATACTTATCAAATCAAACAATTTATAATTCATATTGTAAGTTTTAAACATTAGAATCAAATAAATTGCATGGTAGTTTCTACTATGCGTAGTACACAAGAATTGTAGGAAACACAACAATACAAAACATGCGTTGTGGGAACACTTTTAACCAAGCTGTAAGAACTTTTACCATCTTCTAAACCTTTCATTGCCAGTGTCTTGTTGAAGTTAAACAATGCTTGTGACGTTGGGGAAAGTTCTTGTTCTTTCTTGGTATTTCTTTGGTCCGCAGAAAGGCCCAACCAAGCATTTTCAAACAAACACTTTCCACGTTTGACTTATCCTCACAGTGCAGTTCAAAGAGGTTTAATCAAAATTTGACAGTGGTTATAAATGGATAAGATCATTAGCCAAATCATCAACTTTCCAAAAGCTCCTATGTTTTCCGTGTATGGGCTTTTTGCATTTAATTATGGGCTGAATCAAAAAAGTTGCTTTGCCACATCGACTTGGTCTCCAAAACAAGTTCTGAAACAAACAAGCCCACAATTTTGCCAAGAATATGAGTGGTTTCAACCCCACCACACATCCTCATTTTTATCCTAAGTAGTTGACAATGTTCTGTTCCAATTCCAACTACTCAGGGTCATCCCCATTCCCCAACTTGTTTCCTAGGCATTTCATTTTCATCTAAAAATAAAAAAACTCATAACCAAAGCTTATTGCTGTACCTCAAAGTGCCTACGTCACTGCTGAAATCTGTCTTCTTTCTCTCATGTTACAGTGTTTTACCAACTCACATAGAATAATGTACTACTTGCTATTATTCGTTGAGTCCGAAGCTTCTCACGACCACAATCTGTCAATATCTTATCACGATATACATCATCCTTCATGAATTATGCATCTCATATGCTAAGATTAATTGCACGTACCCCCTAGTAAAAAGCGTACACAATGCTAATCCGAAAGTCTTTTTTCTCTATAATAAGCTTTTGTCGTTCCTTGCTTTATTGCAGGATTTTGCATACTGTTGTTAAAGTTTGTAATGCATGCACTCCATTGGTATGAATTCATACCAGCAAAGCATGCATCTAGGTTTGATTCTTATTAAAACTTTGACTGATTCAGTTTTTCATCAAACATAACCCGTTTGCCGTATTTTAACTGGAAGAAATCATTTTATGTATGATTAATTTTTGTGTAAAAATGTGGCATTAGTTGAATTAAAACATAATTCGCTTACAGATAATTGATATAGAATTCAAATAACTCAAAATTAAGTTGGGTTGATAAAGTGGAGAGTTTATTTCCAACTGGGTGTTGGATTTTTGTCATGCAGAAAATAAAAACGAAATCTGACTCCTACAAAACGAACCAATGATTCAGGAATAAAGATTACTGCTTTGCTTAACAAAAATTAAAATGAATAACATTATAGAGGCTGAGGCTCTTAAAGGGAAAGAAGATTTAAATAAAAATACTATAGTCGATCAAATAAAAAAATATAAGATCGAAATCTAATTCAAAATTTATAAAATCTAAAATATTATTTAAAATAAAAACTTAGAATAAATTAATAAAAAAAATTGAGACACAAAAGAAACTTTAAAGAATTGGTGATATCATGCATATTTTCCAAGGTTATAAAAGAAATTCGATGGATGCTACTTTTTCTATGTCTGATTGCTTTTTCATCCTTTATTTCCTTTGTTGGGTCTGCTTTTGTATATCTTTTTTGTTTTCATTTCTTTTTACATAGACCATTTTTTAAAATATTTTCTAGTATACCTTTTTCTTACACTTTCATTACATATATTCCTCTGGGTTTAGTATGCATGACTCCATTTTCATTGTCGGAGTTCTCTCTTCTCATAAATAAAAATATAAAGTAGAATCATTGTATTTTCCTTTTATGTAATACTCTATTATTATACTTAATCACTTTCCCCCAACAAACATGCTGATCAGATGCTGATTCAAATCTTTATCATAGAATGAAGGATGCATGCAAAGGGAAAAAGTTTAAAAGTAGAAAGAAATCTTATCCACACTTTACACCGCTGCATGTAAGCGAATCAAAAACCAATATGTTGATAACAGTTTCAACTTTAAAATATATTCAACTATAGCAAACTCAGGAAAAAAAACCACTGAAGTCGTCTTATATTAGTTTCTTGATAAGCTTTTCCAAGTTATCATGTTTATATAATTACTATTAGATTTCTATTAATTATCAACTTTTAGAATAAAGCATCATCACAGAAAATAAAATACAATTCCATTTGTTCAAACGGGATATTATTAATTATTCCTCTTTCAGATGACTTTTAACCCAATCAATGTGGACCGCATTATGGCTAAGAGTTTGGTTGAAACCATTGTGTTTCCATTGTAGAGCTTATTAATCAATGGACAACAACCACGAACAGCAGAAAAACAAGAACATGGTTTTATGTATGTTGACATCGGACAATAACAGTCACAATTATGCTTTAGATGCTAGCAGAAGAAGCTTGAATCCGGTGGAGAAGCACTTTAACAATGTTGGTGGTGTATTATAGTTATAGTTACAGTTACAAATCATGGTTTCATTATCTAATAGTGTTAGGTTACTCCTGTCTCAATCATTATCCACGCGTTTTTCAAATTAACCACGTCAGTTTTGGTGGTTTGCACACATCAACCCACTAAATTTCACGTGTTTATTGACCACTTTATTTATTCTATGGTGCCGACTGCAGGTAAAATTTGGTGTTAGTGTTCTTCAATTGTCAAAGTTTGCTTTTTGTCAACACAAGGATTAATATGCATACACTTGTATTGCATAAGTGAAGTGGGTGTTTGAAAAAAATCAAAATTTTTGTTTCTAAGTCCTTAACATGGCACTTTCACCAGCTAAGCTTCACATGGAAGATGAGAAACCAAAAGAACTGAAATTGAAGATTCTCAGCTGGTGAGAGAGGGATTCCTACCAGAAAAATTATTGCTTGAATAAGCATATGACTAAAGTGGTTAAGTTTGATGCACAAAGAAAACCTTAGCCAAACATAATAAGGATATTGAAGTAAAGGTTTGGCAATGATGGAGTGTGGACATGAGAAGACGTGAAAGAAGCATGAACCATGTGACATTGTTGTCCTTTAAACACAAATCCCATTCACTCACTTGTCTATTCCACGTATGATATGTTTCAGACAGAAAGAG
>Ga0099825_1009721_pt1 | contig 10819 bp, 6 predicted proteins | sample SiratroredBW_FD_76838 | JGI IMG/M metagenome (GOLD analysis project Ga0099825, IMG submission 76838) | Root nodule microbial communities of legume samples collected from California, USA - Siratro red BW | ecosystem: Host-associated > Plants > Roots > Nodule | place: USA: California | collected...
TATATATATATATATATATATATATATATATATATATATATATATATATATATATATATATATATATATATATATTCAACTTTGTTAGAAAATGTTATACCTTGCTAGTGTTCCTTATTACTTTATTTTATTTTTCTCTTCATCAATTGCTTTGTAATTAAGTGTGGTAATGTTATGTACATTGGAAAACTATAAACTATATATTCTCTGTAAATTGGTTGATTTCACTATTAGAGAATGGATTTTTTATGAAAAATATTCGTCAAAAAATAAGAAATTTGTTATAAATATATTAGCCGCAAACTTGTTGATGGAACAGAGTGTCGTCACAAAATATTTGTAACAGAAATACATCACAACCTTTTAATTATTTCAACAAAAGTATAACATATCCTTTTTGAAAAAAAAAAAAAAAAAACCTTTTTTCGTCTCAAATTGTGATTGAAAGTTCCATCAGAAAAATAGGAAATAATTTATGTGAGCATTTGGTGGCTTTAAGTGAAAGTCGTTTTGAGAAAGGATTGTGTCACTTAAGTTAGCAACACACTTTATGTAGGCTAGAGAACATCTCATGCGAGTGAGGTAAGTGTCTTGCGTAATTGAGATAGCACACGCTTAAACATATAGCTTGAGATATTACGCACTTTAAGAGAGGGAGAGAGAGGTTGTCTTTGTCGTTTATAGTGACCGATGTTGAAATAATTGGTCATTTTAAGCATCACAAATCTTCCGCCAAGGCGATTCCTACTTATATTTAAGCACAACAACAAAGCAAGGGAGCAGGTTATCTGTATGACCTTGTATATGTTGATTTACATATATCTATTAGCATATACCACCTATGAAATATATATATTCATCATCAATTAAAAATAAAAATGTTTCAAGAGTAAATTAAGTATAATTAATGTAAATAATGTTCACACAAATCATTTAAATTCGCAATAATTCAAATCATCCAAAATGTAGTATCAAAATAACGTAAGTTACAAAATTATCTACACCTTTGCAGGAGACTCATGCATCACCCTTAGTCGTTTTATGGGTCTTCTTACAAAGTATCCCTTAAGATCTTGGAATGTGATCATTTTGTTTAGGGTTTAGGGTTTCCTTGTGATAAAAAAAAAATGTTTATTGTGTAAGACATTAATGAAAAATAAAAGTAAATTCTATTACATATTAGTCACTTAAAAAATACAAAAATTAATATTTCATTGTGTAATGAATTGTTAGATGTATTTCTATTATGAGCATTATTCCTTATTCTATCGTGTGAATCTTGTTATTTCATTTTTGTTCTATTTATTGTCTCATGGTAGCAAGATTCCAATTTCCCAAATCAATATCATACATAATCCTGTAAACATAGAATTTGCATAGCATTTAGAAGCTTTGTATTCGTATGTTCTTCTAACTTCAACGTTATGTATAGGCAACTACTTATATTTTCTCTACATTGCGATCTTTTAGACATTGATGTGGAAAAAGTTATGAAAGTTAACATATAATCAACATTGATACATAATTATCACAAAGAAATACTAGTAATAATATAATTATATTGAGAATCACATATTTACCACATCTAAGTTGTCGCTTTTGACCTCTCAACCTCTATTGTAGTTGGCTCTAAAAAAGGGGTTTTTTAATAGAGTATGAACTCAAATCATAAAATATGGATAATTATATATATATATATATATATATATATATGTATGTATGTATAACCAAATCATAAGGCAGAGAGAAAAAGACACAAATTTATACTAGTTCACCCTATAATCAAGGCTACGTCCAGTCCTCTTATGGCAAAATAGCTTAAGAGCTTTCATTGAAAAACAAGTTTTAACACCTCTTCAAAACAAGTATTCTACATCTATTTAGGTTACGAGTTTTCACACCTCTCCAATAATGAGTACACTACACCTCTCTAGGTAATGAGTTTTCATACCTCTCCAGGTAATGAGTTTTCATACCTCTCCAGGAAAGAAGTATTATCACCTCTTCGGGTATACTAGTCTTATATCCCTAAGATCAAGACCTCTCAACAATGAAAAAAAATTCAATAAAGAAAACAAATAAAGCTCACAGAATATCCTTCACACAATGAAAAATTTACAATGGTTTGCTATCAAAATATTGATAAACAATGAAACTTTATTTCTATTCTATTTTCTATGACTCTTTTCATTTTCTCAAATTCGTTCGTTTGTTCTGTATTTTTGTTTCTGCGTTTTCAACGTCTTTATATAGTCATTTGAAAGATTATTTTTGAAGGTTCTATGAATAAAATTTCTACACTACTTAATATCTTCTTCTTCAATGCGTATTTTGGATTTTTAATTTATTTGAGATCTTTCCATTTGTGCAATGACTTTGAACGTTGAGACAAGATATATTAATCAAGTTTTCCATAAGTCTTATTCTTCTTTCTATTTCTTCTCCTGTAGGAATTTGAACATTGTACACTTGTAATATCTGTTCTTGATTAATTCGTGTATTTCATCTTCAAAACTCACCCGTTTGAAGTCTCGTTAGGAAACATTTGCTTTCTTATACTTTCCATGTCTTCATATTTCCAATCTACTTTGAAAATAATTTGAACTTGATTGATAATAGTAATTTGTATTTAAGTGCTTCAGTCTATCATAATCAATTACATTTTATGTATGAATATATCTAAAACATAATTATATAAACTCTCCCTCTCAAAAGTTCCAACATACTCTCACAATTTAGACTCAGTTAGATTCCATTAAATTTAAAACACATATTCGAGAATCCAACTTTGAATTTAAGCATTAAGTTTAGAGAAACTCTTTATCATGATAGATCATTTATCACGAGAATGAAGACATTTAATCTTTCGTCTGACATGTTCAATACTAGCTTCTTCAGATATGGGCATTGATCAGATCATGTAATGTCTAACAGATTTGTCTAGCATGACCATGTGCTTATGATTCTATGCTTTTGCATAGTTGATTCATCCCTTTAGTTAAAATTGTTTCTTCCGCAGTTGACATGTGAATCAACATATCTTGTGATGTGTTCAACTTTGGATCATCGTCTGTCAACTTTAACTACATGTTGGTTTCTATTACACCTTTACTTTCTGCATATACATGAGCTTTTTTATATCTCTTTATTAGTCTTATAGTGTTTGTTATCATCAAAACTCATATGACTCTTTTGTCGTACGATCATACGAGAGATCATATCGTCTAATGACTTAACTATTAGCTATTTTTGCTATGATGACAAGTGCATCAGTTGCAAATATAGCAAGTAATAAATAAATCTTCTCTCCCAAGAGATTTATGAAACACAAGACAATAATTATAATTATAATAAAATTAGACTCAAGAACAATTTCAGAATTTAAATTCTTATGCAGAAAATTTAATTTAAAATATTGTTTTATTATTTTTGTCAACAACTCGAATGCAAAAAAAAAAAATGATTAAAGATGAATGATATGAAATTACCAGCATTAGACTTCACCAATTCCCACTCTCATATGTAAAAATAATTATCTTCCTTTCAAACAAATATCAATTTCAACCCACAAAAATATTGAAACCCTTATTTCCTTAGGTGAATGAGTCTAAGCTTATCTATTAACCGTTAATTCCTTGATCAATTAAATAAACAAAACTTACAAGCGTTAGAATCATCACTACACCATTTTTGGCTTTAGGCAACACTTTTATTCCAATGGCCAAAAAAGTGTTGATTAAAGTAGGAATAGGCAACGATTTTTAAATGTTGTCTAAAAAGTAGGTTTTATTTTAAAAATGACCACGGTACACATAAAAAACGTTGCCTATTTATTTTAAACAACACATACAAAAATGTTGCCTATTTATACCACACTTTCAAAAGTTTTGACCATTTTAAACCAAATACACCCTCTCTTTAGACAATAAAAAATAATTTCCCTCTCTTTAGACAATCAAAAATATTTTTAGACAAAGAAAAATAGTTTCCCTCTCTTTTTACCTCTCTCAATTGTAAAACCCTAAACCAAAATCACTTGTTGTGCTTCTCCTCACATCACTTGACCTCTGCGACCTCCACCGCTTCCAAACCTCTGTCACAAAGCGGTTGCGACATCGTTTGTGTTGGTGGTAGAAGACTTTCATCCTCACTCTTCTCTCTATCGTTGTTGTTTCTTCTTGTCTCTCACCTCCTCAATCGCACTCCATAAGGTAAAGAAAAAAACTTATGTCTTCTATGATGTTCATTCCTATTTTTCGCATTCTCCTTTTGCTTTTCTATTGAACTGTGTCCCCAAATTTGTCACCTTTTCCTTCATTTAACATGAAATGAGAGAGAGGGGAGAAGAATGAGGAAAAAGAGTAGAGGGTTTGATTTTGATTTCAATATGTAGATAAATAAAGGTCTGGATACGTTGAATATATGTTAATTTCACAGTTTTGATTCTGGGTATTTTATTACTTTTATGTATTTGTTCAATTTTAGAATCAACTTGATGATGAAGATGAAGTTTTGATTTTGGGTCTTTTATTTGTTTTATTTATATGTTTAATTTCAGGATCAACTTGATGATGATAATGATAATGAAATATGACCGCAGTTAATTGCTTTAACGGAGTGGGAAGGAAGAGGATGTCATATTGGAAAGGAGAAGAAAATAGATGAAAGAACTTTGAATTTTTATTTTTTTTTGAATGGTGCTATTAGTTATTTTGAATTCTAGTTAAGAAAGAATGTTTTATGTACATAACTAAACAAAATCAAACTTCATTTTGAAATATATGTTTCTTACTATCCTTATTTTGTTTATATCATATAATTATTTATTCAATTAGTATGTTTATACTGTGTATTTGAAAATATTATATTTATATCCTCCGAATTTTAAAATATCATAAATAAATAACTTATTAAAATTTAAAACTAATTATAAATTTGAAATAAATTAATTTGAATAGTTAAACAATATAAATAAATGAATGATTAAATTTTAAATAATTATCAATGAACGTGTCATAAATAATAGAAAATAAATCAAAAAAGCGTTGCTTAAACAATAGACAGTTCATAAATAAATGTGGCCTAAATAATAGGAAAAGTGTGGTCTAAACAATAGGCAACAACTAAGTAAGCATGGTCTAAATAACCGACAGCAGGTAAATAAGTGTGGCCTAAACGATAGACAACATTTTGTAAAACGTTGTTTAAACAATAGGCAACATTTCAAAAAATGTTGCTTCATTAAAAGTGTTGCCTAAAAGTTATCTGAAAAGTGTTGCCTAATGTAGCATTATAGGCAACGGTTTTACAAAAAGTGTTGCCTTAGAGAAAAAATCGTTGCCTATAGTCTAAGGCAACAGACGCATGCCCTACGACTGAAAAACCGTTGCCTAAGGTTTAGGCAACAGTTTTTTGGCTTCAGGAAACACTTTTGGGTTGTTGCCTAAAGCCAAAAATGGTGTAGTGCATGTTTTATTCCTAAATACAAGCTTTCATTAGATAGTTTAATTCAAATTTATATCACAAGTGATATTTCCCAATATTCCAAGAATTAATTATCAAGTCATGAATCAAAACAACAGGTAGTAAGCACATAATTAAAATAATGATATATTGAAAGAAAATTATTTATGTAAGCATATATTTATGAAAACCAATATTGATTACATAAGAGTTCAGAAAGTTAAATCTAACCTTAACAACAATGGATTTAGCTCTTCATAGTCATGAGAAGACTATACATAGAAAATGAATAATGAAAAATGATAGACAATGTGAAGATATATATTGGATGATTTGAAATGAATGGTATATGAGTTTGGAAGAAAAGATAGATGAGTATAAAAGTGAATAATGTATACTATGGTGTTGAATTATGTAGTGTGTAATCAAAACATAGTATTCTCTAGAAAGAAAATATTTGTGTTGAAATTGTTTAGGAGATGTATTTTACTCATATATCCAATGGTACTCTTAGGTTATTCATAAGTCCTACACAAGCTGAGGATGTTGCCCATGTTACTTGGTCAATAAACTTTGAAAAGAAAGTTGCATAATAAGGACATCAATCTAGAGTCTGATCCTCAAGTTCTAAAGACACTAACTCTACCTTTGACACTAATGATGATGAGGAGATAGATGAGATCAAATAAATTGATCATTATTTAGTTTACTTTTTTTACTTTATTTATATACGCTTTTGTAAATTTTTGTAATGGTTTTAAATCAAATATCAAAATTAATTACTTAGTGTATATCTTTTTATGTTTACTGTAGTCATGCCTTTAAAATATTATTTAACACCTTTAAATATATGTAACATATTCAAACCAACAATAACCCAACATCACATCCTAAAATTACATGTTACAAAAATTTTAATTAATAATTTTTTATTAACATATTTTTTTTACATTAAGTACACATCTACAAAATAAATAACATATTGTTCATATATAATTTAAAATAGAACGCACTTTATTAAAAAAAAATAGCAGTACCAAATAACATTCTAATTTCAGTAGTTTAAAAAAATGATATAAATTAAAATCGATCAAAATAAATTCATAAGTAAAATTAATACATTAAAATCAAATTATACTTGGACAACCTAGATGTTTTTTTGACATTTCAAAATTTCATGGCTTAAGCACCTGATTTCTTGGTTTTAGCAAAACTTAAGTTTAATCATTCTCGCTTAAACATTTCTTAAATGGTGCTTTAAGAAACTTGTTCATAAGTAAACTTAAGGTATAACATTAGCGTAAATAAATTTTCGCTTAAATGTAGTCACTCAATAAAAAAATATAACAAACACTATTTTCACTTCATGAGTAGCATCACTTCAAACAACTATTTAATTAATTATGTGACGTCACTTTAGCGAAAATAGTGTCTCATAAATATTGTATTCTAAAGTGATAATGATCTCAATTTAAGTAAGTTGACTCAATTTTTTGAGACTGTATTTTTGTTTGGTTGAAGTAAACCTTCAGCATCGTTTCATCGTAAACTCAATCTCTTAACGAATTTTACAATTTTATGTGTTGTGATTCTGATTGTCACGACAAAAACATCAATAAATATGATTTTAAAGGATCTAGATAACTTTTGTAATACATGTTAACGAATATGATTTTAAAGAATTTAGATAACTTTTGTAAAACATGTTAACGAAGGTGTACTATCATCGTAAATTTCCATTAACACATCATAATTTTTTTTGTGTACTTAATGATGAACTAATTTCATTATAAAATTTGTCACAAATATTTATGATCCAAATTTTATCGCAAAATTTACAATAATCACGGAATCTGTCACAATTTGTGACCTCGCAAATGTTCGTTACAAAAAAGATTATTTATTTTGGTAGTGTTGTATGGTCATAAAAAAAATAGATATAGAATGATAAGCTTTGCATTTGTCCATGTATTTTCTAATTTCGTAAAAAAAATTATTTTTTCTAAATATATAAATTTAATCAATAATATTAAGTTTACATAACAATATATATTTAGCATACTTTTGAATATAGATCGATTTTAAAAGTGTAAAAGAAAAAAATATATCTCTTCCAAACAATTATAATATGGGCGATACTTTCATCATAAAAAAATAGAATTGTTTATTTATTTAATAAATAATTTTTTTTAAATTGAGAGGGGTATATTAATAAAATTGCGCGAATCAATTATTAAAATTATACGATGGATGTGTCAAAATCTAAAATTTGAAAATAAAATAAAAAACTTATATATATTGTAAAATGATTACATGTGATATGCTTGATGTAAAAGTCATGTGCGAAGAGAGCACCGACATTCTCACACCCAAGAACAATATAATTTTTTTAATAGAAATTAAAAGTTATAGATACATATGTATTTGTATGTTTTTAAATCTTGTTAAATTATATGCATTTTCTATTTTTCTAGTTCGGCCTAACTTGTTACATCGTAAAAGTCTCTTTCGTGTCAAGAATTTAAAGAGGCTATGGACTTATTATTAAACATATTAATAGGCGTACAGCCAATGAGTCTGTCAATGCAAAATCAATAAACTTAGGCTAATACATCCATCAACACTAAAAATAATTAAAAAACAATTTTTACTAACTACAAGCAATCGTCGATTTACCAACATATTATTTTCTATGAATAAGTAACATCAGCGTTACTTATAAATACATCTATATATAATTATTTATGAATTCAGATCTATTAATTATGAATAAATTTTTTCATAGATAATATTAATAATTAATTTTATTAGAATTATTAATATTATTATTATTAATGATATTAATATTATTATTATTAATAAAAATAATAATATTATTATTATTATTAATATTATTTTAAAATTGTTAATATAATTAATATTATTAATAATTATTAATATCATTAATAATAATAATATCATATTATTATTAGTAATATCATATTATTATTAATAATATCATTAATAATAATATCATTGTTACTCGTATTATTATTATTATTGATATTGCTAATAATAATAATATTATTAATATTAATATTAATGTCATTAATATTAGCATTATTATTATAATTAATATTATATTACTGATATTATTATTAATTTTAATTTTAATGTTATTTTTGTTAATATTATTAATATTACTACTATGATGTTCTTGTTAATATTAATATTAATAATAATAATAATATAATTATAATAAAAATAATGATAATTATAATAAGAATAATAATAATGAAAATATGATTGAAAACTTGATTTGGGGTTTAAGTTGTAATTTCTATATGTATACTTAAAGGATTCGGATTCCAATTCGGGTTCGCATTCGTGTTGATGAGATTTAGATTTTTGAAGAACAAATATAATAAGTTTAGAGTGTAGGTTTATTATAAATCTTTTATAATTTTTTTTTTGGTTTGACTTGGTATTATTGAATACGGTTAGAAATGGTGAGCATGTTAATTTCTACAATGAAAGACGGTGTTCTAATAATAATATTTCTCAATTGTTTGATGCTCCTATGCTTAGTAGGGATTACTAGTAGAAAAATGATTTTTTACATCGGTTTTGGAAGACATTTTACGTCGACCGACGTAGATGCAGACGACATAGAAAGTCTTTGACAAACAACGTCGATTATGCAACCGACATATGTACTTACTTCGATTGAAAATAGAAACTGGCATCATAAACCCAAGTAAAATAACTGAAAGATGTGGATACTACGTCGGTTGGAGATGGAACCAACACAGAAGAGGACTTTTTACGTCGGTTGTGCGTAAAGAGTCATCTATTATGTCGGTTGTAGCTTACAACTGACGTAAAAAGCCATTTTTTTAAAAAAAATAATGGGTTGATAAATTTTTAATCGATACAAGAAAACACCACAACAAAATTTAGAATTTTCTAGCAAGTATAAATATGTGAAATAAAAGGCTACAATCTAAAAAAAGTATGTAAAAAAAAACTAAATGATGGAATTATGGAATCTCTGGAGGCCCAACCGCCTTAGACCGTTGGCCAGGGGCTTCATTACCCCATTTCGAGCAACTTTCATTTTTGGAGCGTCTTAATCCGAGCTCTGCTCTCTATCAAAAGTTATGGTCGTTTGAAGTTTTTTCATCCTAAATTTTTCAAACCCTAAATCTATGATAAACTTATACAATATAAGAACTCTACCATCAAATATATACTAAATCATGCTGATAAAAATTATGGGTCAAAAATAAATTTCTAACTATTTTTAATGAATTTTACAAAATTGGTAACCTCTTGTAAAGAGAAGAGGCAAGGGGTGTCAAACCAAGCATTCAATCTGCGCATACCAAACGAACATGAAAGATGCCGAAAATGGAGCCAAACAAACACTAGCAAAACCAGTGAACAACGAAGATGCAAATGAAAATCAGTGAGAAGAGAAAGCGACACCACGTCAAGGTTGAAAGGAGAAGGCAACAAGCGAGAGTGAGGAGAAGGCAGCGAGGGTGAGGAAGAGGCAGCAAGGGTGAGGAGAAGGTGAAGGAGAAGAAAATGTAAATGTAAGAGAAAAGTGATACCCAAGAGTTAATATCTCTCATTAAATCCCTAATTTTAACTCGAGGGACATACTACGTCGGTTGGGAGCTCCCAACTAACATAGTATTTGACCAAATTTTCTTCAAAATTCACTCGTGCGCCAAGAGGAGGATATTACGTCGACTGAAAAGTCTCAACCGACGTAATATGGGCTACATACTACGTCCGTTGGCACCTTCCAACGGACGTAGTATCTTCAACATCATTACAAAGTTTTCACATTTTGAATTTTTACTTTTTTCAGTCTTTTTTACATGGTTATGAATGACAAACGACGTAGAATATGGTGTATTATGTCAGGTTTGTGTTAATCGACATGATATCTCTTTAAATATTTACAAAAATGTCACCATATTTTTGTTTACATCGGTTCCGTTTTAACTAACGTATTATCTTGATGTAGAATGTATTTTTGTATTAATAAATAACTTACTTCTAAAGTTCTTCATGCTTGGGAGGGTAATTCACGGAGTCTGTCTTTCTCTTTGCAAAACATTTCAGTGTTGGATAATATCCGAAATTTGGTTCTCACTGATTTTCTTGATTTACCAAAATTGGATCTCGGATGATTATAGTATGTTAAGTCAAAAGTAGTCGAGAAATGTTTTCGTGCTCCTCATGTTGCTTTTGTTTGGGGTAGTTTGATATATGATGAGTTTTAGTTCACTTGCAAAAACTGTTGTTCTTTGGAAGTTGTTACATAAGAATATTCCCCTGGATAAAGAGGTCTAGTTTAAAGGAA